>FWWL01000147.1_pt1 | contig 197439 bp, 162 predicted proteins | sample 2228331 | NCBI WGS metagenome assembly FWWL01 (sample SAMEA103939775, study PRJEB20133) | metagenome | reverse complement strand
CATCGATCGCGCCAGCGAGGTGTGGAAGGCAAGGGAAGAGCCACCCTCCATTCAGGTCACAGCGGAGGAACCGCTGGAGGCCTCTGTGCCGCTTTCAGGAGATCCCTCATGAAGGGACAAGTTCCCCGCCTTCTCCTTCTCAGCTACCTCTCCGCCGCGATCTGACGGCTGAACTGGGTGTGATAGAGCTGGGCGTATAACCCACCCTGTGCCAGCAGTTCCTCATGCGTGCCCCGCTCCACGATCTGGCCGCGATCCATCACCAAGATCAGGTCTGCCGCCAGAATGGTGCTCAAGCGGTGGGCAATGACCACACTGGTACGCCCGGCCATGACGGTCTTCAGTGCATCTTGTATCAGCGCCTCAGATTGGCTGTCTAGATGGCTGGTGGCCTCGTCCAGCACCAGAATACGGGGGTTTTTGAGGATCACACGGGCAAGAGCCACGCGCTGCTTCTCACCTCCACTCAGCCGATAGCCGCGCTCGCCCACGATAGTATCATATCCATCCGGCAGGCCCATGATGAAATCGTGGATGTTGGCGGCCTTGCAGGCCGCCTCAATCTCCTGCTGGGTGGCGTCCAGTTTGGCATAGAGCAGGTTGGTGCGGATCGTATCGTGAAAGAGGTAGGTTTCCTGCGTCACCATGCCGATGTGCGCCGCAAGGGTATCCAATGCCAAGTCGCGCAGGTCATGGCCGTCCAGCAGGATGCGCCCTTCGGTGGGATCGTAGAGGCGGGGGATGAGGTAGGTGAGTGTGGTCTTGCCTGCGCCGCTCGGCCCCACCAGTGCCACCAACTGCCCCGGCCGGATGACAAACGAAATGTCGTGCAATGCCTTCTCGCGGGCTTGGCTGGGCAGCACCGGAGAGCGGGGGGAACCGTTGCCTGCTTCACGGCGAGGAGCCTCCTCACCGGAGAGCACCGCCTGAACACTGTCCAAGCGGCCATGACGGGTCACCTCACTAAGCAGGGGTTGCTGCTCTGCTCCATATACGAAGCTGACATGGTCAAAAACCAACTCGCCGCGTATGTCGGAGGGCCGCAGAGCGTCTGATTTCTCAGCGATGTCCAGCGGCAGGTCAATGACCTCAAAGACGCGCTCAAAGCTGACCATAGAGGTGGCGAAGTCCACTGGTGCGTTGGTGAGCGCCTGAAGCGCCGCGTAGAGCTGCGCCAAGTAGGCGCTGAAGGCAACGATGGTGCCGACAGTAAATACGCCACGCAGCACTAAATGCCCGCCGATCCAGTATACCAGCGCGGTGCCTATCGCCCCCACCAGACTGATGAGCACAAAAAAGAGGCTGGCGACCACCGCTCGCTTCACGCCGATAGCGCGCACCCGCCCCGCCCGTTCCTTGAAGCGGTTGGTCTCTGTAGTCCAGCGCCCGAAGAGTTTGACCAGCAACGCTCCGCTGACATTGAGCGTCTCGTGCATCATGGCGTTCATCTGGGCGTTAAGGTCCATAGATTCGCGCTGAATGTCGCGCAGGCGGTTGCCCAAGCGCCGTCCGGCCACAATGAACAACGGTAGCACCAACAAGCCGATGGCCGTCAGCCGCCACTCCAGCGAGAGCATGACGGCCAGCGTCGCTGCAACTTGCACCAAATTGGTGATGATCTCCACAATGGTGTTGCTGATGGCGCGCTGTGCCCCCACTACATCGTTGTTGAGGCGGCTCATCAGCTCACCCACGCGAGTATGGGTGAAGAAGTGCAAGGACATGCGTTGCAGGTGGCTGTAGAGGCTCACACGCAGGTCGTAGATCACTCCCTCGCCGATGGAGGCGCTGAGCCTGCGCTGGAAAACACTGATCGCACCGCCTAGCAGTGGGATGGCGATCAACCCCAATGCCAGCAAGTTAAGGCGAACCACATCCCCCTGTGGTAGGGTACGATCAATGAGGTCCCGTAGGATGAGCGGCGTAAGCAGCCCTAGTCCAGCGCTGATGAGGATAGTAATCAGCATGAGCAGCAGGCCCCAGCGGTAGGGCCAGGCATAGCCCAGCACGCGCTTCAGCAGGGGCCAGGTGACCTGTGCGGTGACCTCGTCATCGGTGCGGAAGTAGACGAACCAACCTCCACCATGCATTTTAACCTGCCGTTTGATCCCTGTACGCACTGCGCCCCTCCGTGGCGGTTGCTCAAGGGTGGCGCCTTCTGCTTAAAGGATACCCCATGCCGACCTGCTGCGGCCAACAGCACAAAAAAGAGGGCCTCGCAGCAGAGGCCCTCCGCCGGCTTTGGAAGTTGGATCAGGCGATGAAGCTGGCAAAACGCACCCGCATGTTGGTTAGCCGCTTCGCCAAGACCTGCGCCAGGCGTTGCATGATCCAGTAACCGGTGGCGGGGTCGCGGGCCATCAGGTTGCGCAGGCCGGCACCATCCAGTTTGGCCAAACGAGAGGGGCTGGTGGCCGCTGCTCCTAGTGTGTAAACGTGAGGTTCCACCAGCGCTGACCAACCCACTATGTCGCCCTCCACCAGTGTACAGGCATCAACTTGGCGGGTTCCGGCCTCATCAAGGTTCATCTTGAGGTCAACGGTCCCCTCAAGGATGATGTAGAGCGCCTCAGCGGGATCACCCTGATGGAAGATCCACTCGCCAGCCTGTACGGAGACCTCTTCACCCAGCATAGCAATCTCTTTTAGCAGGGCGGGGTCCACACCAGCGAAGAATGAGAAGCGCCGCAGCGTTTCAGGTGAGATCATCCCAACCTCCGACCAGTGCGAGGGACAAATTGCAAGGATCAACGGTTGGCGCATACCCCAGCAAATCCAGCACCCGCTGGACTACTTTCGGGATGGCCTCAGCGATGGCGGGCGTGAGCATCTGGCTGAAGGTCAGCACTCGGCGCGCCTTAACAGCGATGATGTGGATGTCCTCATCGGCAGGCAGGTGTGCTCCCAATTGACGCCCCACGCGCAGCGCCGTTGGTAGGTCGGCGTCATGGGCGCTGGTGGAGTGCATGGTTTCCGGCAGGTGGCCGGCATGGAACTCCACCACCTGCCCCACCTGGCCGTTGGGAGTCCACAGGGCATCTAGCAGGATGACGCGCCTGTAGCCGATCATGGCCTCCATTAACTCCAGCCCCCCAACGGCCATCTCCAATACGTCCACGGCAGCGTGCGGCGGGAGGACATGCTTGAGTAGCCGCGCCGCATAGATGCCTACGCCATCATCCCCCAGGATGGGGTTACCCAACCCAATAACCAGAGTGCTCATGCGTTGGTGCATTTTCAACCGGCCCGGACCGGCACGATGACCGATCCGGGCCGGTTCCTTGCCCCCGGAGGGGCACCTAACGAGCGATGTTCTGCGTACGATGGTCTACGACGTTGCCCTCTGCGTCACGCACGATCACCTCCAGCGGCATTTGGCCGGGCAGGGAGTGCGTGGCGCAGCTAAAGCACGGATCGTAGCTACGGAAGGCCATCTCCACCATGTTGAGGATGCCGTCGTTGACCACCCCCTTGTGGATCACTGCCTGTGCCGCCTTCTTGATGCTGAGCGTGATGGGGGCATAGTTGTTGGTGGTGCCCACAATGAGGTTGACCTTGGTGAGGATGCCCCGCTCGTCGGTCTCGTAGTGATGGGTGAGCGTGCCACGTGGTGCCTCAACCGTGCCCACGCCCCACGTAGGCGTCTCGGTGGGGATGGTGCGCACGTTGGGGCTGGTGATCTCCTCATCGGTGGCCAGTTCCAACATGCGCTCAGCGGCGTAGAGCAGTTCAATCAGCCGCGCCCAGTGGGTCGCCAGTGTGTGATGCACCGGCTTGCCCCCTAGTGTGGCGTAGAACTTCTCATAGGCCTCCTGAGCGCGCGGCGTCGCCATGCCGTCGGCGGCGTTGAGGCGGCTGAGCGGTGTGGCGCAGTACATGCCGGAGTCCTCGCCATCCACAAAGCCCTTCCAGCCGATGCGCCGTAGGTAGGGATACTTGAGGTAGGAGTAAGGCTCCACGTGCTCGGCGATGTGCTCCGTGTATTCGTGCGGTGCATATTTGACGAACTCACGGCCATCCGGCCCGACCACGCGCACCATGCCGTCATAGAAGTTGACATGGTTGTTGGCATCCACCAACCCCATGTAGTAGGTGCGCTGAGTGTAGCCATCGCTGAGGATGAGGTCCACGTAAGCGCTGTTCTGGAGCACGATCTGGTCAAAGACCTCCAACGACCAGAGGGCGAACTCAATGTTGTCGTGGGCCACTTTCTCAATAAACTGGCGCTCTTCCTCGTTGATGGGCTTGCTCATGCCGCCAGGGAGGGCCGCGACGGGGTGGATAGCCCGCCCACCGATGATCTTGATCACCTCGTGGTTGTACTTGCGGGTGTTGATGACTTTCATGCCCGCCTCAAGGCCCACCTTAGCCACCACGCCGAGGATGTTGCGCTCGGCCTTAGGTGCATCTGGCCCCACGACGAAGTCTGGGCCACCCAGCGCGTAGAAGTGTGTGGTGTGATCGGTGACGTAGAAGGCGCTGTAGAACAGTTCGCGCAGCTTTTTGCCCGCCGGCGGCGGATCAGCGTGGAAGAGCATATCCAGCGCCTTGGCAGCAGCCATGTGATGCGCTTCGGGGCAAACGCCGCAGATGCGGTTAGTGATGCGCGGCATTTCCTCCGCCGGGCGCCCCAAGCAGAAGACCTCAAAGCCGCGCAGCTCGGGAATCTGGAAGTAGACGTTGGCCACCTCACCCGCTGCATCCAGGAAGATCTCAATCTTGCCGTGCCCCTCCAGGCGCGTGATAGGGTCAATAGTGATGCGTTGTAATGCAGGAGCAGACATCGTCGGCCTCCTAGTCTTTCAGGCTGGGGTCCAGGCGCGGCACTTCCTCAAAGGGAACCGCCACCTTGCGCCCGTCTTCCTGCGCCAGCCGTGTGCGTTGCATCAGCGAGTGGGCCAAGCCGAAGCGGTAGAAGTAGCCCGCTGGATCGGGTAACGTGTCCAGGATGGCGTCAATCTCTTCGGGGGTGTTGGCATCAAGCACCGAGGCCAGCGCCGAGATGAGCTTCGCCCCGCCATCCACCACGCCCTCATTGGGGCCATAGCAGCCCCGGCAGCCCATGTTGACCTGCGGACAGAGTGCCCCGCAGCCGGCTCGCGTGGCGATGCCGGCGCAGAATAGCCCTTGCTCCAGCAGGCAAGTGTCTGGATCGGGGATGATCTCGTAGGGGCGGTAGAAGCGCTTGATCTTCTTCTCGTGGCGCGTGCGCGGACACTCATCGCAAACGGTCACGTCCATGCCAATCACCGAGCCGGGCGGCGGCAGCTGGCCAGAAAGGATGGCATTGACCGCTACCTCTGTCCATTTAGCCTCTGGCGGGCAGCCGGGCAGATAGTAGTCCACCGGCACGATCTGATCGAGCGTGCGCACGGTGTTCCAGAAGGCGGGCAGCGTCAGCACGCCCTCCGGCACTTCGGTGCGTGTCTGTGGTTCGGTGCCCTCCGGATTGTGGGTGCTTGGCGAGTCATGGTAGATGAACCGCATCATATGCTCGCGGTCGGTGAAGTTGGCTAGCCCGGGAATGCAGCCCTCCATAGCGCAGCTGCCATAGGCCACCAGCACCTTGCTCTTGCGGCGCAGCAGGTGCGCCATGTGGGCGTTCTCATCGTTGCGGATGGCCCCGTTGAAGAGGCACACGTCAATGGAACCATCCGGCATGGCCTCCACATCGGCCACCTTGAAGTCCATCACGCAGGGCCAGAAGACCACGTCAAAGGCGGCCGCCACATCCAGTATCTTCTCATGGATGGCCAGCACGGCGATCTCACAGCCGCCGCAGGAGGAGGCCCAGTAGAGCGCCAGTTTGGGTTTTGCCTGTTCAGCCATGAGCGACCTCCTCAACCTCAGGTGAAGGGGTACGGGGAGCAAGGTCTTCTATCGTGTCACGCCATTGCAGGGGGCCTAGTTCGGCGATGCGCTCGGTCATCTCCGTGACAACCTGCGTGAAGAGCGTCCCCTGTGCCGCCGAGGCCCAAGCCAGCCGGATGCGGTCAGGATGGACACCCAGTTGGGCCAGCGTGCGGCGCAGCAAGGCAACGCGGCGCATGGCCTTGTAGTTGCCTTCAGCGTAGTGGCACTGGCCGGGATGGCAACCCATGATGAGGACGCCATCAGCCCCTTCACGCAGCGCCTTGATGGCGAAGGTGGGGTCAAAGCGGCCAGTGCACATGATGCGGATGTCACGTAGCGTGGCCGGGTAGCCGAAGCGGCTCGTTCCGGCGAGGTCTGCCGCGCGGTATGAGCACCAGTTGCAGAGAAACCCCACGATTACGGGGCCGCGTTCGCCCCATGCGGGGTTGATTTGGCTGTAATCTTGTTCGGGCATTTCAGGCCTTCCTCCTATCTCGCTTCCACCAGTTCCGGCGCCGTCACGCGGCCTGCACCATCGCGCACGTCATAGAGGATGCCCTCAATCTGCGCCATGATCGACTCAAAGGTGAAGTGCTGGCCGGTGATGACCTGGCTGGGGCAGGCCGCCACGCAGGTCCCACATCCCTTGCACAGCGCCGGATTGACACGGCTGACACCGAGGTCTTCAATGTAGTCAATGGCGCTATAGGGACACAGGTTGTTGCAGATGCGGCAACCGGAGCAGCGCTCCTCATCAATCTGGGCGCGCACTGGCTCAATCTCAATCTTCCCCTGGCCGATGAGGGTCAGCACGCGAGCCGCTGCCGCCGCGCCTTGGCCCACGCTGGCCGGGATGTCCTTCGGCCCCTGGCAGGCCCCGGCGATGAAGATGCCATCGGTCATTGTCGCTACGGGGTCTAGTTTGGGGTGGCGCTCGGTGAAGAAACCCGCCTCCGAGCAGCCAATGCCGAACTTGTGGGCCACCTCCTGCGCATCGTGGCGTGGCTCAATAGCGGCCATCAAGATCACCATATCTACCGGAATGCGGCGCTGCTTGCCGATGAGGGTATCTTCTACCTGCACGATTAGCTTGCCTTCCTCACCTGGCAGGCGAGCCGCATCGGTGACCTCCGCCACACGCCCACGGACGAAGTGCATGCCCTCTTCCAGCAGGCGGTTGTAGAACTCCTCGTAGTCCTTGAAGGCGGTGCGGATGTCAATGTAGAAGCTATAGACTTCGGCGTTGGTTTTCTCCTTGACCAGATGGCCGAACTTGAGCGCTGCCATGCAGCAGATGGCCGAGCAGTAGGCGTTGTAGTTCTTGTCGCGGCTGCCCACGCAGTGGATGATAGCTACGCTCTGCGGCTCAGTGACGCCGTCGCGCAGCACTACCTTGCCACCTGTGGGGCCGGCGGCGTTGGTCATGCGCTCAAACTCCAGGCTGGTGAAGACGTTGGCCAGTCGCCCGTAGCCGTACTGTGGGATGCGCCGTGCGTCAAAGAGGTCGTACCCAGTGGCAAGGACGATGTTGCCCACCTCCAGCGTGATGATCTCGTCCTCTTGCTCAAAGTCAATAGCGCCAGTGGGGCAGAACTTCTGGCAGGCCTTGCAGGTGCCCTTCTGATAGTAAATGCACGCCTCGCGGTCAATGACCGGATACTTGGGCACAGCCTGCGGGAAGGGGCGGTAGACAGCGGTACGATAGCCCAGCCCCGCTTCATAGACGTAGTCCACCACCTTGGCAGGGCAGCGTGACCAGCATTCGCCGCAGCCGGTGCACAGCTCGGTGTTGATCTGCCGTGCCCGTTTGCGCACCCGCACCGTGAAGTTCCCCACGTAGCCATCCACCTGCTCCACCTCGCTATAGGTCAGCAGGGTGATGTTGGGATGGTTGCCCACCTCAAACATCTTCGGTGTGAGGATGCAGGCCGCGCAGTCCAGTGTAGGGAAGGTCTTGTCAAACTGGGCCATGTGCCCACCGATGCTGGGTTCACGCTCCACAAGGTACACTGGGTGGCCAGCGTTGGCGATCTCCAGCGCGGCGTTAATACCTGCAATGCCGCCGCCCACCACCAACGTCGGCTCCTTGATCTCGGCGATGAACGGCTCCAGCGGCTGCAACTTCTCCGCACGGCGCACTGCCCCAGCGATGACAGCTTTCGCTTTGCTGGTGGCGGCATCCTTGTCGTGCGTATGTACCCAGCTCGCATGCTCGCGGATGTTGGCCATCTCAAACAGGTAGGGATTCAGGCCAGCGCGCTCGCAGGCTTTGCGGAAGGTGGGTTCGTGCATCTGAGGGGAGCAGGCCGCTACGACCACCCGCGTCAGCCCCTGCTCTTTGATGTCCTGCTCAATGAGCTCCTGCCCAAGGCTGGAGCACATGAACTTATAGTCGCGGGCAATGACCACGCCGGGGAGATTGCTGGCCCATTGGGCCACGCTCTCCACATCCACCGTTCCAGCGATGTTGTGGCCGCAGTGACAGACGTAAACACCAATTCTTTCATTCGTCATGGTGGGTATCCTTTCTGGCCGCTGTCATGGCAAAGCGGGCGGCATGGGTAAGGCGCTCTTGTCACGCCGCTTGGGCGTGTAGGTGGGTGCCTCCTCTTCCTTGCCGATCTTGGCCAACGCCTCGCGGGCCGAGACGATCTCGCTGCCGATGCCCACCTCCTCGGCGGTGAAGCCCATGGCCAGCCCAATCAGCTGGGTGAAGAAGAGCACCGGCAGGTGGTAGTCCGTGCCGAACTTGTGGTTGACCTGAGATTGGTAAGCATCCAGGTTGAGCTGGCACATCGGGCAGACGGTGACGATAAGGTCGGCCTCATACTCGGCAGCAGCGTGCAGGATACGGCGGATGAGCTCATAGGCCGTGTCTTCGCTGATCTGCGTCATATGGCCGCCGCAGCAGTGCGTCTTGAGGGGGAAGTCCACCACCGTCGCGCCGAGGGTCTGGAGCAGTTTGTCCAGATGGGTAGGGTACTCCGGGTTGTATGGGGAGTCTGGACGCACGATCAGGCAGCCATAGTAGGGCGCTACGCGCAGCCCGCGCAGCGATTGCTGCACATGGGCAGCCAGCGCCTCATACCCCACATCCTCCACGATGACGTCCAGCAGGTGGCGCACCCGCAACGAACCGGGTTCATAATGCAGGCCGCCCGCTGCAAGGGCCTGATTGACCTTCGCATTGAGGTCGGCGTACTGCTTCATGTACTTGTCGGTCTTGCGCAGGTTGAGATAGCAAGCGCTGCATGGTGCGACGAGATCGGGCACGCCTTGCTGGGCAGCCAGCGAAAGGTTGCGGGCCACAAGGCTGTAGGCCGGCAGGGAGTTGAGGCTGAAGTACTCAGTGGCGCCGCAGCAGTTCCAGTCGTCCACCTCTTGGAACGTCAGCCCTAAGCGCTCAGCCACCCGCTGAGTGGAGACTTCGTAGGAGTGCGCCGTAGACCCCAGCGAGCAGCCGGGGTAGTAGGCGTAGTGATGATTTCCTTGGCTCACCTTACACCTCCATCTGCGCGGCGAGGCGCTTTGCTTCGTTGAGGATAGCCGTCAGCTGGGGCAGGTTGCGGATGCGTTCTGGCGTGGGCTTGAGGCGTCCCTTCTGCATCATCTCCAGCCCTAGCCCACTCTTGCGGATGATGTCAAGCGGGTGATGGGTGAGGTGATAGCGTGTCGCTAACCCGAACTCAAAGCTACGGCCGTATTGCTCAACGAAGCCGATAAAACTATGGGAGAAGTCGGCATGGGCATCTTTGTGGTAGCGCCCTTTGGCTACTGCCATGCGCTTGAGGGTGTACATGAGATCGGTGATGGGAATATCCTGCGGGCAGCGCACCGTGCAGTAGTAGCACGAAACGCAGTACCAAGGGGTGTTGCTGCTGAGTACCTCCTCCTCCATGTTCGCCATCACCATGGCGAAGAGACGGCGCGGCGTGGCGTCCATATCCGCCGCGGAAGGACATGAGCCGCCGCAGGTGCCGCATTGGAGGCAGGTAGCCAGCGCTTTACCCCCGGGCGTTTGCGCTACCACCCTTTCGTAGAAGCTGCGCCCTCTTGCATCGTCTGGCATGACAACCGTCTCCTTTCGGTGAGGGTAAAGGAACGCGATACCGGGCTATAGGTTCGGCATCCCCAGTGGACTACCACACCCCGTAGAAGTATTCGGCGGGGTGCTTCGGGCGTGTTCTGTCGCGGCAGATACCGCAATAGATGGGCAGCTCTCAGGTGCTTGGCGATGTTCCATCCAGTGGCGTTGTTGAACTCCCGATTTGTACGCAAGGCGTTAGTGTAGATGGAAGCTCCCGTCTGCTAGGATATGCTGACTTAGCCCATCATCAATAGTGACAAATGTCACGAATCTGAGGGGAACTCGTACACTCAGGCGTGAGTCGCAGGGATATTTAGGGTACAATTAGGATGCCCTATATCTGTCCAACCAACGCGCATCTCTCCGAGGTGAACCATGAGAATAAGCCTCTCGCGCCTGGGCGCTTCACCAGCACCCATCTACCGCATTATCAGCCTCTTCCAGGACTTTGCGAGGTTAGAGTCCTCGGGCGGGGTTGTCATGATGGCCTGCGCCGCGGTGGCACTGATATGGGCCAACTCACCCTGGGCAGAGACCTATTTCGACCTCTGGCAGGTCAAGCTGACCCTCGGCGTGGGGGAATGGGCGCTTTCCAAACCCCTGCTGAAATGGATCAACGATGGGCTGATGGCGCTCTTCTTCTTCATCGTTGGTCTGGAGATCAAGCGCGAACTGCTCGCCGGCGAGCTGGCCTCCCCGCGCCGGGCAGCGCTTCCCATTGCGGCAGCGCTTGGTGGGATGCTCGCCCCGGCATTGATCTACACGGCCTTTAACGCCGGCGGTGCTGGTGCAGCAGGCTGGGGCATCCCCATGGCCACCGATATTGCCTTCTCGCTGGGCGTGTTGGCCCTGCTGGGACGGCGTGCGCCGCTGGGTGTCAAAGTCTTCCTGACCGCCCTGGCCATTGTGGATGATATAGGGGCAGTGCTGGTCATTGCCCTCTTCTACACGGCGCAGGTCTCATGGGCGAGCCTCGCGGTGGCAGCGCTGATCCTGCTGATCTTGCTCGCCCTGAACCGGCTGGGAGTGAAGGGGACTTTGCCCTATGCCGTGCTGGGCATTGGCCTATGGCTGGCCTTTCTCTACTCCGGTGTCCATGCGACGGTGGCAGGCGTGCTGCTGGCTATGACCATCCCCGCGCATTCGGCCATTGTCGATCGCCAGGCCTTCATGCAGGCCATCCGTAGGGCCCTTGAGCTATATGAGCAGGCCTGTTGCGATGGAGAAGAGAATGGCTTTGCTACCAGCAACCGGCAGGCCGCCGCACAAGCACTTGAGGCGGCCAGCGCCTACGCCGAATCGCCCCTGCAGCGCCTGGAGCATGCCCTACACCCTTGGGTGACCTATCTGATCCTGCCGCTCTTTGCGCTGGCGAATGCCGGCGTCAACCTCAGCGGGGAGATCGGCCCGGCACTGCTCAGCCCTGTGGGGATGGGCATCATCGCAGGGTTGGTAATCGGCAAGACGACCGGCATCAGCTTCTTCTCATGGCTGGCCGTGCGCCTAAAGTTGGCCCAGATTCCTGAAGGGGTACACTGGCGGCACCTCCTTGGCACAGCTATGTTGGCCGGCATTGGGTTCACCATGTCGCTCTTCATCGCCAACCTGGCCTTTGGAAACAGTGAGGCGCTCACCGCTGCCAAGATCAGCATTATCGCGGCCTCTCTGCTGGCTGGCGTGCTGGGCTGGCTGGTGCTGCGCACTGGTAGTCTTGAGCCCGAAACTGCTGAAACATCATAACGTCCTCATGTCCTTCAAAACATACAGAGGGCACAGGAAGCGCTTCCTGTGCCCTCTGTGTATTATATCTTCTTGCCTGCAACTCCCTGCCTAGGCCATCAGGTGCCGCTTGAAGAAGTCAGTGATGGCGTTGTAACAGCGCACGCGGTTCTTGAACTTGAGCACATCGTGGCCTTCATCCTCAAACATGAGGTACTCAATCTGCTTGCCTTCTGCGCGCAGCCGCTCCACAAGGTCCCGCGACTCGCGCTCCACCACGCGAGGGTCATTGGCCCCCTGAATGACCAACAGGGGGCAAGCTAGCTGATGCATGTAGGTACGCGGTGAGCGCTCCTCAAGGAAGCGGCGATCCTCTTCCTTCTGCGGATCGCCGACTGCGACCGCGAAGTAGGGCTTCCATGTCTCTGGGATGCGCTCCATGAAGGTCAGCAGGTCATAAGGGCCGAACATGTCGCAGGCGGCCTTCCACAACTCAGGATGGCGAGCGGCAAGGGTGAGCGTCATGTAGCCACCGTAGGAGCGCCCCACCACGCCCGCCCGTGAGGTATCCAGCCGTTTGTCCTTGGGGAGCACCTGCGTCATGGCGTGGACGTGGTCCAAGCGGTCATCGCCACCCCAGTCACGGTCCACCTTTTTGGTGTAGGAGAGGCCGTAGCCGCTGCTGCCGCGCACGTTGGGCACAAAGACGGCAAAGCCGTTCAGCGTGAGGAACTGGATGAGTGGCATGGAGAACCAGGCAAAATCAGGGCGCTCCTGGCTTTGCGGCCCGCCGTGCACGTAGTACACCAGCGGATAGGGCGGTTGGAAGCCCAGCGCCTCCGCAGGCAGGTACAGCCGCGCCGAGATGCGCAGGCCGTCAAACGAGGTGAAGGAAGCATCCTCGCCCGGGGAGAGCCACTCCTGCGGAATGCCGAGGATACGCTCGCGGGTGTGGCGAATAATGCGGCGTTCTGGCCCCTCTAGGGTGTAAATCTGGGTGGGAGAGGTGGCTGTGGAGAACGACAGCGCGTAGCGATCGCTCACCTTGTCATAGCGTATGGACTCCAGCACACCGTTGGAGAGCTCCCCTTGACCCACCAGCACGCGATCCAGCCGCATGACTCCCGCGCTGTGATCATAGGTGCCCTCGTAGACCCACGAACAGCCGTCAATGTTGTAAGTCAGCAGGTAGCGCTCGCCGGTGAGGTGCTGCAGGCCGGTCAGCTCGCCGAGGCCCTTATGCACCACGCCGCTGATCGCCACCGGCTTGACCTGCTGGGGGTTGGCCAGCTCAAAGCTCCCTAGCCCGCCGGTATCCTCAAAAAGCGTGGTGATAAACAGCAGGGCGCGGTCATTGTCCACAAAGACGCAGTCCGAGATGCCGTTGAGAGGGACGGCCTGACCCTCTGCCCGCTGCTCCAGCGGCGTGCCAAAGAGCAGGCGCGCTTCCTGCCCCTTTTCCCACAGATAGAGCACGTGGTCGCCAACCGTGTAGCCGTCAATCAGCACCACCTTGGCGTGATCGTCGCTGTTGCCGGCAGCGTAGCTTCCCCAGGGGCTTTCGCGCAGCTTCAGCAGGGTGCCGCTGGCCAGATCGGCCTGATAGGCCTCCATACGCTGCGCCTCCCGCGATTCGGCAACAAAGTAAGCCGTGTTCTTTTCCCCATCGGGCGCCAGCAGGTGAACGCGGTAGCGGGCGAAGGCGTCGCCGAAGGCAGGTTCGGGTATACCGCCTTCCAGCGGGATCCAAACGGGCTGGTAGTTCTCATCGCCGTTGTCATCCAGCATGATGAGGATTTTGCCCAGCGCAGGGAAGACGTAGTACAGATAGCCCTCCACCAGATGGGGGTTTTGCAGCACCACATCCGGCGGGAGCAGGGGTTCAGGCACACTGCCGCCGCGATCCATCGCGTACAGGCTGAGGTGACCGCTCAGGTTGCTGACGAAGTAGATGCGTTCGCCGACAACCTGCGGGACGAGGAACAAGCGGGCCGAGAGAAGCGATTCAATGCGCACCATAGTTGTCTTTCTCCTGAAAAAGTCACTGCAAGATGGGCGTGAGCGCAGCCCATCCTGAGAGGGGGCTGCGCTTGAGGACGCAGGTATTGTAGCACTGGTCGGTGCCCCTTTCTACACAAGCGGAAGAGGCAAGAGGAAAAAAAACATTGCCCCGTGTGGGGACCCCCCACACGGGGCAATGCGCTTTAGGGGGCCTGTTTAAGGCGGCGGGCTCACCCCCAACGTGGTCGGGGACGTTGTGGGCGCAGCCTGCCGCCACCCGCAGCAAGGGCGCTAGCAGCCGCCTGGCTCGTCCCCTGCCGCAAAGCAGAACAAAGTCCAGGCTTCGCTATCAAAGTAGGGGCTGAACATTTCCTCGCCGAATCCTGAGTATTTGTAGTCGTTGTGGCCGTTGACCCAGCCGCCCCATTTGCTCTGGAAAAGAACCCACGGGCCGCCGCTGGAGCCGCCCGTCATGTCGTTGCCGGTGGAGTGCGGCCGAGGGGCGGAGAAAGAGGTGTCAACACCGGAGCTGGAGGAGTTGACCGTCCACAGCACCTGCCCGTCAAAGGGCGATGCTGCCGGATAGCCGTACTGCGTGAAGTGCTGCGGCAGACCCATGCCGGTCGCAAAGCCCAGCCAGCCCACGGTGACGCCGATATCCACGCCGCTCTTGGGCTTGATAACGATGGCCCCGAGGTCGTAGCGGAGGTCGCTGCTGTAATACCAGTCCGGCCATGTCCACAGCGTAAGCGCCTTCCATGTGCCGTAGGGCTCAGCGCCGTTGCGGTAGGCCGGGACGAACTTGACGTTGTATGACCAACCATCCCCGCTGCCATCGCCCGCATGGAGGCAGTGCCCGGCTGTCCACACTACGTTGTCCCACACCACTGCGCCGGAGCACACGTAGTTGACGCCGTACTGGGTAAAGAACAGCTTGCCCACCGTGCGCAGCGGGTACTTCTTGTACTTGCCGAACTCTTCGTAGCTGGTGTAAGGCGCCGGGTAGCTGTACCACTCGTCAAACATGGGCACGATGCCCCCGCCGAAGGTCTCTTCCATGCCCCCGCCGGAGGGCATGGTGTACTGCGGCTCTGCCCCGGCCATCGTGGAAAGGTCGGCTGGCCCCTGTGGGAAGGGCCCGCTCAACTCGGGCATGGGCATGGGGATGGCGTTTGCCATACGCTCAGGCGTCCAGTACTCCTCGCCTGCGGCCACCGTCTCCACAGCAGGCGCGGAGACGACATCTCCGTGGAATTGGGTCGTAATTCCATCCTGTGCGGGGTTGGGCGCCGGTGCGGGCTGATCAGGTGCAGCGATGAGAGCCGCTCCCTGAGTCAGAACCAGTACCGCCAGCAAACCGATAAAAACGAAGCGCAGACTCTTCCAACCTGACTGAAACATGGCTCCATTCTCCTTTGTACGTTCAGGGACTACCTATGAAACCCAGCAGCACCCGACCATACCGCCCCCCCCGTGAGGCTCATCGCACCCATCGGGGTTGTTACACTTTCGTTACATGGCCATTGTAGGCCCTTCTTGTTTTTGCGCAAGTTGGCTATTTAAGGGCTGCGCGGAGAGTTGTGAATCCCTGTGCGTTCTGTGGCAAGCGGGGCATTCACTCCCTCGCCGCCTTGTGTTGGGGGGCACGGCGGGCGATCTCTTCCTCGGCGAGGGTAAGCAGGTAAGCGCGGTCTTCTTCGCTGAGCGGGGCGCTGAGCAACAGGTCAGGGCGGCGCTGCCAGGTGCGGCGCAGGGCCTGTTCGCGCCGCCAGCGCGCGATGTGTGCCTCATGGCCGGAGAGCAGGACCTCCGGCACGCACAGCCCACGGAATTCCGGCGGGCGTGTGTAATGCGGATATTCCAGCAGGCCACTGGCGTGGCTATCATCCTGTGCACCGGTTGGATCGCCCAGCACACCGGGCAGCAGGCGTGCCACAGCGTCAATCACCACCATGGCGGCCAGCTCGCCGCCGGTGAGGACGTAGTCACCGATGGAAATCTCATCAGTGATGATGAGCTCGCGGATGCGCTCGTCCACGCCCTCGTAGTGGCCACACACCAGCGCCAAACGGGGGTGGCGGGCCAGTTCAAAAGCGAGGCGCTGATTGAAGAGGCGCCCCTGCGGGCTGAGCAGGATCACGGGGATGCCCACCCCGCGCGGGATGATGGCCTCTACAGCGGCCACGATCGGCTCGGGCTTCATCACCATGCCGCCGCCACCGCCGTAGGGCGTGTCATCGGCCGTGTGGTGTTTATCGGTGGTGTAGTCGCGGATGTTGTGCAGCGCCACCGAGAGCGCGCCCAGTTCCTGTGCCCGCCGCAGCATGGAAGCGCCCAACACGCTGGCAAACATCTCTGGGAAGAGGGTAAAGACGTCAATGTGCATCCTCACGTCCCCTTATGGTCGCTGAGCGGTGTCCAGCGTCCAGCGGTCAAAGCGCAGCGGCCCGGCCTGCTGCCCGCCGATATCCAGCCACGGCTGGACGGCAATAGGGCGGGCGAAAAAGTAGAGGGGGATGATGGGCATCTCGCCCTGCGGCCCGAAGAAGTCCCCCAGCGCACGCGCGTAGAGGGCAGCGCGGGCGGCTTCATCGTGAAGGGCAGCGGCATCCAGCAACAGGGTGTCAGCGCCGATGCAGGGGCGGGCCTGATCCAGATAGGCAGTGGGGAAGAACTCGCGACAGCCCATCAAGTCAGCAAGCCAATGGTGGACATCGGGATAATCAGCTTGCCAGCCCAATAAGGTCAGGGCGGCGCGTGGCCGTGCTCCCAGCGGCTGGGTTTGCAGGTCGGCGTAGAGGTCCAAGAGGGATTGCTGCTCAATGGTGAACACATCGCGGCAGCCCAGCACGCTGTTCCACATGGCAACGATGCCACGTGCCAGGCCAGCGGAGAGGCTGAAGGCCCCATCGGTGAGAAGTGTGATGGGTGGCAGGCCCTCACAATCGGGGTATCCCGCCCGCTCCAGCGCTTCCCGTGCTGCCGCAGGGTTGTAGCCTGTGCTGTCGCTTGTTTCCGGCGCAGCGGCGGTGCCCGGCGGGATCAGCGTGGCAGCAGGTAAGGCCGTCATGCCGTTGGGGAAGAGCACCTCGCGCACCAGTGTCTGGCGGTCCAATGCCAGCGAGAGGGCGCGCCGCACGTCGGCGTTGCCCATCGGCGCCACCTCGTAAGCGGCCACAAGAAACACCGAGACTGGCTCAGCGAGCAGGCGGTAGGAAGGATCGCGGCCAAAGGGTGCCGGTGCCGAAGCACCCACTGGCATCTTGGTCAGGTCCAGTGTGCCCGCCTGCCATGCCTGGAAAGCCTCTTCAGTGGCCTCGTCAAAAGCGACTTCCACCCGCTCCACATTGCCGTTGCGCTCAAGCGGCCAAGACTCATTGGCGACCAGCGTGTAGCCATCGGCGGTGGAGGAGGTAGGCCACAGAGCGTAGGGACCGCTTGTCCAGATTGTGCTCGGCTCGGCCCAACCACCGCCCTCTGCAGCGATGAGCTCAGGGGGGATAGGGCGCAGCATTGGCAAGGCCAGCAGCGTGGGGAAGATGGCCGTGTCGGCGGTCAGTTTGAACTCCACAGCCACATCGTTGAGTACGCGCACTCCCAGTGTGGACTGGATGAAGTCGGGCGTCAAGGTAGCGATGTCGTGCTCGTAAATCTCGCGGCAGCCACGGATGATAAAGAGGGCAGGCCGTGAGCCCAGCGGTGCCCCGCTGTCAGCGCGGCAGGCGCGTTGGACGGCATAAACCACGTCGGCGGCGTTCACCGCACGGATGCGCTCCAGCGTGCCAGTAGAAGCATCTATCCTCACCCAGAACACATCATCACGCAGGTAGACATACCACGTGAGGCCATCTTCCAGCTGCTCCCAGCGGTGTGCCAGCGCCGGTTCTATGCGTTGCGTTTGGGGATTGAGGCTGGTGAGGCCGATGAAGAGATTCTCCACAAGATCGTTGGCGCTGGAATCTAGTGGGGCCACGCGTAGGGGGTCTAAAGTGGTGGGCGGGCGCCCCAGATTGATGCGGACGGTGGTGGGGTCAGTCTGGGGAGGGGGTGGGTTGGCGGATAGGGTGGCGGAAAGCGATACGGTGTTCTCGGCAGCGGGGGACGACGCAGGCGGCATATCAGCAGGCATGAGAGGCTGGCAGGCAGCAAGCGCCAGCACGGTGACCATCAGAGAGGTGTGGAGAAAGGTGCGCTTGGGGAAAATGAAGGACATCCGTGCGCGGCCTCCTAAAGAGGTAGGAACATCTCGTACTGGCGCAGCGTCTCAGCGAATCCCATCTTCAACAGGACAGGCAGCAGAGGATCGTCCTCAGCCACGTTGAGGTAAGAGAAATTGGCATACGGATAGCGGCTCAGCAGGGTAGCCAGCAGCGATTTGCCGGTCTCCACGTTCAGTGCGGCGAAATCCAGCAGGCTGCGGTGCCCTGTATCGCCGAGGGAAAAACACACCCCCAGCAGACGGCCATCGGTGCGGTGGTAGGCTGCCAGTGCTTCCGAGCGTTCTAACGATGCTTCCAGGACGGCCCATTCACGCTGCCAGGGTCGCCGTACCCCAGGTAAGCAGTAGGTGTGGGCAAGCAGATCGGCGGATGGGGCAGAGGCAACCACGATCTGCTGGTCGTTGACAGCCGGCGGTGGCCTATAGGACCCCCTGCCGATAAACGAGAGCACCAGCAGCTCACGCGCAGCCTCAAAGCCGCACGATTTATAGAGGAGCCATGCCCCTGTGTTTTGGGCAATCACCTCCAACTGGACAGTCTTCAGCCCGCGCTGCACGGCTTGCTCTATGAGGTAACCCATCAGGCGGCGAGCCACACCACGCCGCCGGTAGGCAGGCAGCACCCCCAAGCCGCCGATCCAGCCACGCTGCCCGCGAATGGCCAACAGCCCCATCCCGATCACTTTCCCGCTGTGCACAGCAACCGCCGAAGCACCCAAATCAACGGACTCGCGGGTGACGAGGTCGTCAAATGAGCGCAGGGTGAGGTGGATGGGGACGAAATAATTCGCATAGGCGGCGTTAAGCGTCCTGACCAGTTCCTCTTGGCCGACCTGCGCCGCCGGGAGAACCACCATCTGCGGTGTGGTCATGCCGTTTATGGTATCACGAAGCAAGGGGAGAGGACAAAATTAACGTAGAAGGAGGAGCGGCAGAAGCGCATCCCGCCGCTCCTCAGAGGTGTGGCTTTATAGACCTGTGCGGCTAGAGATTAGGGAACTCCACCAACAGGTTGTTCAGGTCGCCGGAGGCAATGAGCGGCCAGGCCGTAATCCATCCTTCGCTGTTGTTGTAGCGGATTTTGACCCATGCGCTGTCCTCGCTGCGGGCCAGTAGCTCAACCTCGGTGTTGGCGGGGAGCGTCCCCAGCACGGCGGTGATAGCATTGGGCCCGCTGCGGATGGTCAGGTCAACGAGCGCCTTGGCCGTGATAGGCAGTTGATAGGTTACAGCGTAATCGGTGCTCGGCGAGGTGACCGGCAGGGTGAGGGGGTCGCCCACGATGGGCACAATCCACGCTGCCACCCAACCGGAGCGGCTCTCATAAGATACCTGAATCCAGTTATTGCCGGCGTTGCGGCCAATGGCCGTCAGCAGCTGATTGAAGGGCACAACTGCTACCGTCCCGGCCCCTAGGTTGGGTGCTGCTCGCAGGTTGACCTGATAGGGTGTCAGGATGGTAACCGCACTGGCGGGGATGGTGGGGCGTGCTGTAGGGGGTTGAACCCCCACCACTCTGGAGACGGGCAGCATGTTGATGTCTCCGCGCATCACCACCAGCCAAGCGGCCACCCAGCCGTGACGAGTGCCCGCCCTGATCTCAATCCATGAGCTATTCGCGCTGCGAGCGATGGCCTGCACAGGGGTGTTGTAGGGGATCACCTCTAATATGGCGCTGTTGAGGTCAGGAGCAGCGCGGAGGTTGAGGTTAAAGGGTGTCACCAGGTCAAACGGCCCTTTGCCGCTGGCCGGCGGTGGCTCCACATCGGTGGTCACCGGCAGTTTGCTTGTGTCATCCTCAAAGATGAGCAGCCACGCCGCCACCCAACCGGTGATGTCTTGGTAATTGATTTGTATCCAGTTGTTGCCCTCGTTGCGCCCAATGGCCTCCACTTCTTCCCCATAGGGCAGGAGGCCGATCACAGCGCGGTTGGTGCCCGGGGCTAGGCGGATATTCACGTCAAAGAGGGCCTTGCCCTTTATTGTAGTTACACCCTGTGCCTGCGCCTGCGGCACTGCCGCCAGCAGCAGGGTGAGCATGACCGCGAGCATAGTCCAGAGTGCCATAAGGCGAGTCTGTTTCATGGTCTGTTCCCCCGTCCTCCAGCATTTTTATTTAAGGGTGCAATTGGAGCCTCTGCACTTACACCACGCGCAGCACGACGACCGACACGTTATCATGAGTGGGGGCTTTGAGCGCCCGATCCACAAGGGCGTTAGCGGCGTCCTGCGCCTTGTGGCGAAGTGCCAGCGTTGTGATCTCTGCATCGCTCACTACGCCATAGAGGCCATCCGTGCACAGGATCAGGATATCCCCCTCTCCAATCTCGTCGGCAGGCCATACATCCACCTCCACTGTTGGCCGTGTGCCTAGCGCCCTATCCAGCACATGGCGCAGGGAGTGATTGGCCGCTTGGGCGGGTGTCAGCACACCTTCGCGCACCCGTGCGCTTACCCACGTGTGATCGTTGGTGAGCTGGTAACTCTTGCCGCCGCGCACCAAATAGGCGCGGCTATCACCCACGCTGGCCACCCAATAGGTGCTACCCAGCACCAGCACCGCTACCACTGTGCATCCCATACCTGCCATCTCGCGTTGGTGCTGGCTCCTCTCATAGATGCTGGCATTGGCTGCCAGAATAGCCCCACGCAGCCTGCCCGGCGCATCAGCTGGTGAAGGTAACCCCGCCTCAACAAGGTGTTTGTAGATCACCTGTACGGCCTCACGGCTGGCATGCTCACCGGCTCTGGCGCCGCCCATGCCATCAGCCACGATCAGCAGGGCAGCGTCGGGGTACTCTTTAGGCCGCGCCACCAAAATGGTATCTTGATTCGGGCCTTTGCGTGGGCCGGGGTCTGTCCGATAACCAATATCAAGCCTCATCCCTGTACGATCCCGGCTACTTAAGTTATCCGATCATCCAACCATCCATACAGGCTTGCCCGATCGACAACGGGCACCATTGTAGAACCGATCGCCAGACAATGCCAGTCAGGCACTGCCAGCTTTCTGTCGCATTATGACGAGCAAACGGTATCTGCTGCTTTGATGGGGCACTGATCTCAATATCTCAATTCACTCTCACCCCACTTAACACCGGAAGCCCGTTGTTTCGTGGTATAATCCCGCACTGGGACATTCCCCGCAAATGCGTGACCCAAAGGAGAGGAATCACCGCATGAGCTTCAAGCACATCACCGTGCCCCACGATGGCGAGCCTGTGACCTTTGTGAACGGCAAGCTGCACGTGCCTGATCGCCCCATCATTGCCTTTATTGAAGGGGATGGCATTGGCCCGGACATCATGAACGCCTCGTTGCGCATCTGGAACGCCGCCGTGGAGAAGGCCTACGGCGGCCAGCGCCGCATCGCTTGGATGGAGATCTATGCGGGTGAGAAAGCAGCACGCCTCTACGATGGGGACTACATGCCGGAGGAGACCTTTGAGGCCTTGCGCCAATTCCTGATCGGCATCAAAGGCCCCCTCACGACGCCGGTGGGCGGCGGCTTTCGCAGCCTCAATGTGACGCTGCGCCAGGTGTTGGACTTGTACGCCTGCATTCGGCCCGTGCGCTACTACCGGGGCGTGCCCAGCCCCCTGCGCGAGCCGGAGAAGGTGGACGTAGTGATCTTCCGTGAGAACACCGAAGACGTGTATGCCGGCATTGAGTATGAGGCTGGAACACCCGAAAATGAGAAGCTGGCGCGTTTTCTGCGTGAAGAGCTGGGGGCCCGCTTCTTTGAAGGGGCGGGCTTGGGTATCAAGCCCATCAGCGCCTTTGCCACCAAGCGGCTGGTGCGCAAGGCCATCCAGTATGCCCTTGAGCGCGGGCGTAAGAGTGTGACGCTGGTGCACAAAGGCAACATCCAGAAGTACACCGAGGGCGCCTTCCGCAAGTGGGGGTATGAGGTCGCTGCCGAAGAATTCGGCAATGTGACCCTCACCGAGGAGGAGCTGTGGGAGAAATACGGCGGGCAGCAGCCGGAGGGCACCGTCGTGATCAAGGACCGCATTGCCGATGTGATCTTCCAGCTCCTGCTGCTGCGCCCAGATGAGTTTGATGTGCTCGCCACGCCCAACCTCAACGGGGACTATCTCTCCGATGCAGTGGCCGCCGAAGTGGGTGGCATTGGCATTGCTCCCGGTGCCAACATCGGGGACCGCGTGGCTCTCTTTGAGGCTACGCACGGCACGGCCCCTAAGTATGCGGGCCTGGACAAAGTCAACCCGGGATCGTTGCTGTTCTCGGGCGTAATGATGCTAGAATATATGCAGTGGTGGGAGGCGGCACAGTTGATCACCGCTGCCTATGAAGCCACTATTGCCCAGAAGATCGTGACCTACGACTTCGCCCGTCTGATGGAAGGAGCGCGGGAGGTCAAAACATCCGAATTTGCAACGGCGTTGATTGAGAACATGATGAGACTGTGAGGCTTAACCTCTCCCGCAAGGTTATTGACGGTTGCTCTAGGGAGTATGCGAGATGTTCACCCAGCCGGGCTCTGACGACCGCACTCAGGACGAACTCTTGAACGATCTGCGTTATGGGACCCCCCGCGAGCAAGAAGCGGCGCTGGCGCGGCTGGCTGCTATCGGCGAGGCGGATGCTCTGGATGCAGTAATTGACTACCTGCGCGAGCACGCCGCCGAGGCGGGCCGCACAGGGCTAGACGCCCTACGTGTGCTGGCCAATAAATATCTACCTGCAGATCGCTACAGCTTGACTGAGGCACTCATTCCCTTCCTGGCCGCCGAGGATTGGGAGCAGCGCCTCATTGCCGTGCGCCTCATCAATACCTACCCCAACGAGCTGGCGGTTGATCCCATCCGTGCCCTCATTGACGAGGCTCGCGAGAAGATTTATGCGGAGCAACATGTGCGCCTCTCGCCCGGGCGCATGTTGGCCGAGCGCACGCTGGGGGAGGCCATCATGGCCTTGGCCAACTCCGGACGTTTGCTTGTCCTACCGGACATCCTTGAGATGCTGGAGGACCCTGGCCTGCGCGTGGTCGCAGCTCGCGCGCTGGGGGTGATCGGCTCGGAGACGGAACGTGCCCGTTTGGAGGACCTCATAGAGGATGATGACCCTCGCGTGCGCGATTCGGCACAGTGGGCGCTGGCTCTTATGGACGAGCGCATGGAGCAGTTCCTCAACCCCCCGCCGGAGTTTCTAGAGCCACCACCCGACCGCCTGAATCCCATCTACTGGGCGCATCGGCAGCTTAAGGCCAGCGAGGATGGCCTGCTGCAGTACCTCATCGTGCGCATTGCTATTGAGCACCTCATTCTGGATACCTTTATCAGTGAAGGACGTGTGCCGGAGCAATGCCTTATCATCGTGCGCCGCTACGAGGGTGACACGCCGCCACCATACCGCTTCAATGATGCGCCTATCATAGGTATCTGGGAGTACCGCTGGCAGGGGCCAATCCTGCGCCAGCGCGAAGGCCCTCTGACGCCTAACCAACCCCGCTTTCGTTATCCGGGGGATTCGGCAGCCACGATCACCATTAGCTATCCGGAGGACCTAGAGGTGGCGGATGAGGGCCTTGTGAGCTTTGACTGCCGCTTTGAACCGTTCTTTGGGCGGGGCTGGATCTACCGTGTCGCTTGGCGCGAGGAAGGTTGGACGTTCTCCGTTCTGCGCCGCACCTGGGCGAGCTAACCCCTCTGTGGTGCGTTTCTCTTCCACACCCCCAGCCCCTGCGGTTGGATGTCCTCCTCACAAATGAAGACATGTGGCTATCACCAAAAGGCGCTTCCCAATTGACCGAAGCCAGCGTCCATGCTACTGTAGGGAACAGATGAACCTGCGAACATGGCGGATGGGGAGGGAGGCAGCTCATGCAGGCGAAGACGCCGGTAGTGATATTGGGGGCGGGCGGCTTTGCGACCGTCGTGAACGAGATTCTCTCCCTGCGCCCAGATGTGCAGGTGATCGGCTGCACCGATAAGGCGTTGGGCCTCAGCGACCGCAGCATAGGCGAGCGCAGCAACCTGCATATCCTCGGTGATGATGACATCCTGCCCGAGCTGGCCGATCAGTACGAAGGGCTGAAGGCCGTGCTGGCCCTTGGCCCAGACCTGATGGATGTGCGTGCTCGGCTGCTGCACGTGCTGGAGCGCACAGGCATTGAGCCACTGACCGTCATCCATCCCCGCGCCACTGTGGCCGCCTCGGCAGTACTGGGTGCGGGGACGGTTGTCGGGGCGGGGGCAGTGGTCAATACCGGCGTGCAGACTGGTCAGCACTGCGTGGTCAACATCGGTGCCAGCGTAGATCACGATGCACGCTTGGGGACGAACGTCTTTGTGGGACACGGGGCACGCATCGCCAGCTATGTGGAGCTGCACGACAATGTGGTGATTGAAATGGGGGCCAGCGTCAACACGCGGGTGGTGATCGGTGAGGGCGCGCGCATCACCGGCGGAGCCTTTGTCAATACGGATGTCCCCGATCACGCTGTCGTGGTGGGGGTGCCGGGGCGCGTGGTGCGCTATCTGGACGTATGAGCCGTCCCCCAACCCTGCTCTTGCTGGCGATCCTTGTAGCGGCTGCATCAGCCTGCAATTTGCCCCTCTTGGCTGCTGCGGACGATACGCCTGCTGCTGAGCCGTCCATCATCATACCACTCCCCACTGAAACGGCGACGGTGCTCCCCACACCTAGCTTTATGCCAACCCTCACTGCCACCTTCAGCCCTACCCCGTCGCCCGCCCCATCACCATCCCCAATGGCGACTGCCACGCCCTATGGCTGCCTGAAACCACCAGATGACATGACCCGCGTGAGGCTCGGTGAGCATGTCCTTACCCGCCGCACAGTGGCGATGTTAGAGCATGCACAGACACTGTACGGTGGCCCCCTCCAGTTTCTTGCAGCGATCACGCAGGGGTCCTACACCCCTGGGCTTGCAGCGAGCTTCGGTACGCACGACGGCGGCGGCGCGGTAGACCTTTCGGTGCGCCATCCCCAGACTGGCGCTGTGCTCTATGACGATCTGGAAGCTATGATCCGCGCGCTACGGCTGGCAGGCTTTGCAGCATGGGTGCGCTACGAAGACGATCTCTATCCGGGATCGCCTATTCACATCCATGCCATTGCCATCGGCGATCCCGATCTCTCCCCTGCTGCCCGCGATCAGGTTGATGGCCCAGCGGGCTACCTGCGTGGATTTGATGGCCTGCCCGTTGACCCACCTCAGCCCGATCGGCACGGCGGCCCCATCCTGTGTCCATGGATGGAGGAGATGGGCTACCGCGATTTGCGCTCCGAAGGGCTGTGAGGCTTCATCAGAAGAGGCGGCGCACCAGCCCCAGCACCAGCGATAAAACGCCCATCACAGCTAGAGCAACGATCACCACTGCGGGCGGTATACCGCCGGAGCGTTGGCCGTTTGCCGCTGGGATGGGCAGCTCTTGCGGTTGTTGATAGGGCGGTGGTGGGGTGAAGGTCGGCAGGAGGCCTGCAATTACCTGTCCCCCTGGGACAGGCGTCTGGGTGAAGATGCCCGTTGGGAAGAAGAAAGCGGTGGCCGTGGCGGTCTCAGCGGCGCCGGGCGTCTGAAGCAGCACGGTGGCAGTGGCCTGAATCGCCGCCAGTGTGGGGTCTATGGTCGGAGGGAGAGGCGGTTCCACCGCCGGAACGGTGGTGATGTCGCCGCGCACGATGACCAGTGGCGCATAGACCCACGCCTTGCCGTCTGGCGCCTCGGCCCAAGCCACCTGATACCAGTCATAGCCCAGCCAGCGCCCGATGATGGGCAGGGTGACGCCAGGCCGCAGCTCGGCTATGATGTCAAAATCAATGCCCGGCCCACTACGCAGGTTGGTAGGGTCACCAATGATCTCGGCCATCACGGGGACCAGTGTTGGGGTGCGGGTGGGGGTGTTAGTCGGCCCGCCGATGAGCGTTGGCGTGGCGGTGGGGAACTGGAACTGGCCGCTGGTGGGGGTGGCGGTGATCTGCTGTAAGAGATGGCGCTCGCCGGCGGCGGCTGCTGCGCCAACCGAGACGATGAGCATCACCAACCCCAGCGTCAAGGCTACGACGAGCAGCCTAAACCGCCGATTTTGGGGGAGAGGATGTCCGTCCATAGCGGCAGAGATCGTACCGTTGGGCAGGCAAGTGTGCAAACTGCGGTTGGCCGGCGCAGGGGCAGGGTCGTGATCGCTGGGCGTGGGAGTGCTAGAATCGGAGACAAGGAGGAGCACCATGAGCGACCTGACCGAGATGAAATGTGAAGCCTGCCGCCCGGGCACGCCGCCCGCCAGTGATGAGGAGATCGCCCTCTATAAGCCGCAGGTCCCTGCCTGGCAGATCGTGGTGCGGGATGGCATCCGGCGTTTGGAGCGGCGTTTCAAGTTCAAGAACTTTGCCGAGGCGTTGGCCTTCACCAACCGTGTGGGGCAGATTGCTGAGGAAGAGGGACATCACCCTGCCATCCTCACCGAGTGGGGCCGCGTGACGGTGACCTGGTGGACGCACGCGGCGGGTGGTCTGCATCGCAACGACTTCATCATGGCAGCTAAGACGGACGCACTGTATGGAGCGTAGCCATGCCGGCGCCGGGCATCCCGCACCCCTGGAATCTCTCACCGGAGGAAGCCATCGCGCTGCAGCGTCAGCTTGCCACTCAGGTGGATACACATACGCCTATTGATCTGGAACGTCTGGAGATGGTAGCTGGCGTGGATGTGAGCGTGAAGGGTGGGATCAGCCGTGCTGCCATTGTGGTGATGACCTTCCCCGGCCTGCGGCAGGTAGAGGCGGTAACCGCCGAGATGCCCACACCGTTCCCTTATATCCCCGGCCTGCTGAGCTTCCGTGAGGGGGCGGTGATCCTCGCTGCCCACGAGAAGCTGCACAGCCGTCCCGGTGTTTATCTGTTTGATGGGCAGGGCATTGCCCACCCGCGCCGCTTGGGGATCGCCGCCCACATAGGGCTGTGGTTGGATGCGCCCTCGGTAGGATGCGCCAAGACGCACCTCGCTGGTCACTATCGCGAACCGGCGGCGGAGCGCGGCGCCTGTAGCCCGCTTATGGATCGCGGTGAGATGATCGGCATTGTGTTGCGCACCCGAACGGGCGTGGCGCCGCTTTTTGTCTCGGTGGGGCACCGTGCCACCATTGAGACAGCACGTGATCTGGTGTTGCGCTGCACGCTGCGCTACCGTCTGCCGGAGCCGATCCGCGCTGCGCATGGCTTAGCCGGTGAGCAGCCGCCGCAGGAGGATATGCAGCTCTCCCTCTGGCCCTACGAAGAGTGATCTGCGATGAGCAATTGTACTATTTATCGCCCCTCACCGTGATCTTTATCACTACAGGCCACGTGCCGGAACAGATAACCTTAAGGCGAGATTCGTCACGGGGGCGTTATAACCCATCCGACCAATGCTGAGAGACCTGCCGCGAGCGCTCGCGGCAGGTGGCACAATCCTGATGGGACAGTTGCGGATCGGGGTTACGCCAACCCCGATACTTTCGTGCTACGGAGGAGGTAGTCTCTTGACCCGCGAAGTTGTGACTATTGATGGCAACGAAGCCGCCGCTTACGTTGCCCATAAGACCAACGAGGTGATCGCTATCTACCCCATTACGCCCTCTTCACCGATGGGGGAGTGGGCCGATCAGTGGAGCGCCATGGGGCGCACCAACATCTGGGGGACGGTGCCCACCGTTATTGAGATGCAATCTGAGGGCGGTGCGGCAGGGGCCGTGCACGGTGCCCTGCAGGCCGGCTCGCTGACGACGACCTTCACCGCCAGCCAGGGGCTGCTCTTGATGGTCCCTAACATGTATAAGATCGCCGGTGAGCTGACCAGCACGGTGTTCCACATCGCTGCCCGCTCGCTCTCCACCCATGCCCTCTCCATTTTCGGCGACCACAGCGACGTGATGGCGGCACGTAGCACGGGCTGGGCGATGCTCTTCTCTAACTCTGTGCAAGAGGTCATGGACTTCGCACTGATCGCACAGGCGGCCACGTTGCGGGCGCGCGTGCCCTTCCTCCATGTCTTTGACGGCTTCCGCACCTCGCACGAGATCAACAAGATTGAGCGGCTCTCGGATGATGATATCCGCGCCCTCATTGATGACGATCTGGTGCGGGCACACCGCGCCCGTGCCCTCTCTCCAGACCGGCCTGTGATACGCGGTACGGCGCAAAACCCCGATGTGTACTTCCAAGCGCGTGAGGCGGCCAACCCCTATTATCTGGCTACGCCGCAGATCGTCCAGCAGACGATGGATCAATTCGCCGCTGTAGTAGGGCGGCAGTACCACCTCTTTGACTATGTTGGCGCACCCGATGCCGAGCGCGTCGTCGTGCTCATGGGGTCCGGCTGTGAGACGGCCGAGGAGACGGTTAATTACCTCTTGGCACGTGGCGAGAAGGTCGGCGTGGTGAAGGTGCGCCTGTACCGTCCTTTCTCAGTGACGCACTTCCTCGCTGCCCTGCCGCCTACGGTGAAGGTGATCGCCGTGCTGGACCGCACCAAAGAGCCGGGTGCAGCGGGTGAGCCGCTCTACACGGACGTGGTGGCCGCTCTCGCTGAGGGGCTTGCCAATGGCAGCGCGCCCTTTTCCCACATGCCACGTGTGATTGGCGGGCGCTATGGCCTCTCTTCCAAAGAGTTCACCCCGGCGATGGTCAAGGGGGTCTTGGACGAGATGGCACGCCCCAACCCCAAGAACCATTTTACAGTGGGCATTGTAGATGACGTGACCCACAGCAGCGTGGAGTACGATCCTGACTTTGACATTGAGCCGCCGGACGTGATCCGCGCCATGTTCTGGGGTTTGGGTGCCGATGGCACAGTGAGCGCCAACCACAACTCTATCAAGATCATCGGCGAGGAGACTCCCAACTACGCGCAGGGCTATTTCGTCTACGACTCCAAGAAGTCGGGAGCGCGCACCATCTCGCATCTGCGCTTTGGGCCGCGCCCCATCCGCGCCCCTTACTTGATCCGCAAGGCCAACTTTGTGGCCGTGCATCAGTTCGTCTTCCTGGAGCGTTACCGTGTGCTGGATGCTGCCGAAGAGGGCGCCATCTTCCTGCTCAACGCACCTTTCGGGCCGCATGAGGTGTGGGATCACCTGCCACGCCCGGTGCAGGAGGAGATCATCCGCAAGCGGCTCAAGTTCTACGTGATTGATGCCTACTCCGTCGCCCGCGAGACGGGGATGGGTGTGCGCATCAATACCATCATGCAGACTTGCTTCTTTGCCATCAGTGGCGTGCTGCCCCGTGAAGAGGCCATCGCCAAGATCAAGGAGAGCATTGAGCGCACCTACGGCAAGCGTGGGCGCGCCGTGGTGGAGAAGAACTTCCAGGCGGTAGACGCTGCGCTGGATCACCTCTACGAGGTGAAGGTGCCCGCTAAGGCCACCAGCACCGTTGAGCTACCGCCCATTGTCCCGCCGGAAGCACCGGAGTTCGTGCAAAAGGTGCTGGCGCCTATCATGGCCGGTGACGGTGACCTGTTGCCCGTCAGCCTGCTGCCCGCTGACGGTACGTTCCCCAGCGCCACCTCGCAGTGGGAGAAGCGCAACATTGCGCTGGAAGTCCCCGTGTGGGACCCCGAGGTGTGCATCCAGTGCGGCAAGTGCGTGCTGGTGTGCCCTCATGCGGTGATCCGCGCTAAGGTCTATGACGAGGCGCTTCTGGCCAATGCGCCACCGACCTTCAAATCCACTGAAGCGCGCTTCCGCGAACTGCCGGGCATGAGGTACACGCTGCAGGTCGCCGTGGAGGACTGTACCGGTTGCACGCTCTGCGTGGAGGTTTGTCCGGCCAAGAACAAGTCGGTGGCAGGACGCAAGGCGATCAATATGGAGCCGCAGCTGCCCATCCGCGAGCAGGAGCGCGAAAACTGGCGCTTCTTCCTCAGCCTGCCTGATGTGGAGCGCCACGATGGGCTGAAATTCACCACTGTAAAGAATGTGCAGCTGCTACGTCCGCTATTTGAATTCTCCGGCGCTTGCGCCGGCTGCGGCGAGACACCCTACCTGAAGCTGATGAGCCAGCTGTTCGGCGACCGCGCCATCGTGGCCAACGCCACCGGATGTTCCAGCATCTACGGCGGCAATTTGCCCACCACGCCGTGGGCGCACGATGCCAACGGGCGCGGCCCCGCATGGAGCAACTCACTCTTTGAGGATAACGCTGAGTTCGGTTTAGGGATGCGGCTGGCGATTGATCAGCAGAGCCAGTACGCTGCCGAATTGGTACAGCGTCTGCGCCACGAGATCGGCCCCGAGCTGGCCGATGCCCTGCTACGTGCCGATCAGAGCGATGAGGCAGGCATTGCTGCCCAGCGCGAGCGCGTAGCTGCTCTCAAGGCTCGGCTGGCGCAGATGGATACACCGGAGGCGAAAGCCCTGCTGGACGTGGCGGACATGCTGGTCAAGAAGAGTGTGTGGATCGTCGGTGGGGACGGCTGGGCCTATGACATCGGCTACGGCGGCCTGGATCACGTCATCGCCAGCGGACGCAACGTCAACATCCTTGTGTTGGATACTGAGGTTTACTCCAACACCGGTGGCCAGTCCTCCAAGGCCACGCCGCTGGGCGCGGTAGCGAAATTCGCTGCAGCAGGCAAACCTGCTCCCAAGAAAGACTTGGGGATGATGGCCATAACCTACGGCAACGTCTATGTGGCGCAGGTAGCGATGGGCGCCAACGATGCCCACACGGTGCGTGCCTTTTTGGAGGCCGAATCCTACGAGGGCCCCTCGCTGATCATTGCCTACAGCCACTGCATTGCGCATGGCTTTGACCTGGCGAAGGGCATGGAGCAACAGCGGCTGGCGGTGGAGTCAGGCTACTGGCCGCTCTACCGCTATGATCCGCGCCTGAAGGCCGAGGGCAAGAATCCCTTCCAGCTGGACTCCAAGCCGCCGCGCATCCCGCTGAAGGACTACGCCTACAATGAGACGCGTTACCGTATGCTGAGCCAGAGCATGCCGGAGCGCGCCGAGAAGTTGCTTGAGGAGGCACAGGCGGCAGTGCTGGAACGTTGGGCCAAGTACGAACAGATGGCGCGTTCGGCGGAGGCCGCCCCACTGGAGGCGGTTGGCGAATAGCAGAATGACATACAAGGGCCGTCCTCATGTGGGGCGGCCCTGCTGCTTAAATCCCACAGGAGTCGGGCAACATGGACTTATCCACAACCTATTTGGGGATGCGGCTCAAGAACCCCATTGTGCCCTCAGCGTCCCCCCTCTCGGAGACGGTGGATGGCATTCGCCGCCTGGAAGATGCCGGTGCGGCGGCGGTGGTGATGTACTCGCTGTTTGAGGAGCAGATCACTGCTGAGAGCCACGCACTGAACCACTTCCTGAGCTATGGCACGGAGAGCTATGCCGAAGCGCGCAGCTACTTCCCCGAGATGGCCGCCTACAAAACCGGCCCCGATGAGTACCTGAATCTGATCCGCCGTGCCAAAGAGGCCGTGGACATCCCCATCATTGGCAGCCTGAACGGCGTCTCCACCGGCGGCTGGATAGAGTACGCCCGCAAGATTGAGGAGGCGGGCGCGGATGCGTTGGAGCTCAATATCTACTTCATCCCCACCTCTATCAACACAACTGGGGCTGAGGTAGAGCAAATCTACGTGGATGTGGTGCGCGACGTGGCGCAGAGCGTTACCATCCCCGTTGCCGTCAAGATCGGCCCCTACTTCAGCGCTATGGCCAACATGGCGCATCGGCTAGCTGAAGCAGGTGCGCGCGCTCTGGTGATGTTCAATCGCTTCTATCAGCCCGACTTTGACCTGGAACGGTTGGAGGTGGTGCCCAGCCTTGTGTTCAGCACGCCTTTCGCTATGCGCGTAGCCTTGCGCTGGGTGGCGATCCTCTACGGGCGGGTGAATGTGGACTTTGCCATCACCAACGGCGTGCACTCCTACGAGGACGTGCTTAAAGGGTTGATGGCCGGGGCCAACGTGATGATGATGGCCTCCGAATTGCTCAAGCATGGCATCGGGCGTATTGGCGAGATCTTGGACGAGATGACGCACTGGATGGAGGAGCACGAATACGAGTCGGTGACCCAGATGCGTGGCAGCATGAGCCAGCTGCATGTGGCTGATCCGGCTGCCTTTGAGCGGGCTAACTATGTGAAAGCACTGCACTCCTGGCGGCCCGATGCGCTGTATTGAGGCTGCTAGGATGCCTTGCTGCCAACAGGGAAATAAAAGAAGGCTGGGGAGGCAGGATTCGAACCTGCGATTGGCGGCTCCAAAGGCCGCTGCCTTGCCACTTGGCCACTCCCCAGCGCGCAGCGGATTTTACCACAGCGGAGTGGAGGAGGCAATCAGAATTTAGGCGCTCCCCTGCATACTGGCGGCGAAGTCGGCGATGGCCTTGTAAGAGAGTTCATGCTCGCCCAGCGCGAGGATAACGTCCAGTGGGACGGTCACATCGTTTGCGCCGGCGAGGACCGCCGCCACCACCTCGCTGGGCGTTTTGAGGCTGGCAGCCAGCACCCGCGTGCGGCTATCTCGCACTATGGCTGCCACCTCGCGCAGCACAGCGATCCCATCCCCCAGCTGGCGCGTCAGGCGGTTGACATAGGGGATAGCGTACTCCGCCCCGGCCTGCACGGCCAGATAAGCCTGCGCCGGGCTGCTGATAGCAGTGATGGCGCAACGCACCCTCTCCTCACTCGTGAGCCGCGCTGCCAGCGCGATGTTCTCGGTAGTGGCCGGAATCTTGATCACCACACGCTCGGGCGCAAGCGAGGCCGCCTCACGCGCTTGTGCAGCGCGCCCTTCCACCGTGTCCGCTGTCACCTGGTAGAAGACCGGCCCTTTGGTGAGGCGCAGCAGATCGCGCAGTACGTCCAGACCGGGCCGCCCCACCTTGGCGATAAGCGTGGGGTTGGTGGTGACGCCCACCACAAAGCCCAACGCCATTGCTTGCTGGACATCGTTCAGGTCGGCTGAGTCAAGGTACAGAGCCATATAGTGCCATCCTTCGGGGATGAGTCAAATCACAAAGTTCGCGGAAGGCGCAGGGAGATCAATCCTGTGTGTGCGCTGGGTTTTGCTCTTCCTCCACGAGGCGCACCACGCGGAAAGCCTCGGCATAGGCGCACCCTGCTCGCTTGCCTGTCTCGGCAGCCCATTCGCGCACCCAGCGAGCGGCCTCTTCATCCACTTGGGAACGGTGGCACAACAGTGCCTCTATCTTGCGTTCAAGGGTCTCAGAGATATCCACGTACACAGTCGGCTCCAGTGTCAGGTCCAAGTACAGTTCCTTGACTTGATGCGGCTCCAGCCCCTCATCCAGCAGCTCAGGAAAGATGAGGCGCGTTGCCGCGCTGGGGAAGACGGCGTAGATAGCTGCCTCACCCGCAGCGCGGTGGTCGGGGTGGTTGATATATGTGCCGTTCACAAAAACGGTGGTGGGGTCCTGACAGACGACGCGCTCGGGGCGTACTTCGCGGATGAGGCGGGTGAGGTCGCGGCGTAGGTCAAGCGTGGCTTGCAATGAGCCATCGCGGTAATTCAAGAAGCGCACATCGCTCACGCCGACTACCGCCGCCGCAGTTTGTTGCTCCTCCCGTCGCTGATGAGCCAGCACCGGCGCCTGCACGCTCGGATCGTTGCTCCCCGCTGCGCCATCGGTAACAATACAGTAGGTCACTTGCGCTCCGGCTGCTACCCAGCGGGCGATGCTACCTGCACAGCCGAACTCAATATCATCAGGGTGGGCTGCAATTACCAGCACACGCTGAGGGATGCGATCATCGCGTTGCAGTTCCATGCCTTTGGCTCTCCGGAATAGAGTAACAGTTAAATTGTATCGCTCCCCGCTCTGCTCATCACGTTTTTGTGCGCCTTGCTGTATCTCTTCCCCTTCTAGCGCGGTGGTGGCAAAAGTGGCATGATTGAGGCAGCCCAGCAAGCGTTTGCCTCCAGCAGGGGAGCCACTCAATGGACCTCTTTGAAGCAAGTCGCCACGAGCAGTTTGAACGCGAAGCGCCGCTAGCCTACCGCATGCGCCCGCGTAGCTTTGAGGAGTTTGTGGGGCAAGAGCACATCGTGGGGCCGGGGCGCCTGCTGCGCCGCGCCATTGAGGCCGATCGCCTTACCTCTATCATCTTGTGGGGGCCAGCAGGGTGCGGTAAGACAGCGCTGGCTAACCTCATCGCTGCATACACCGCCAGCGCATTTGAGACGCTCAGCGCAGTGCTGGCGGGCGTGAGCGACCTGCGTGCCGTGATTGACCGCGCCGTTGAGCGCCGCAACCTCTACGGCAAGCGCACCGTGCTCTTTGTGGATGAGATTCACCGCTGGAACAAGGCCCAACAGGATGCCCTGTTGCCCTATGTAGAGCAGGGGGTGGTGATCCTCATCGGTGCCACCACTGAGAACCCCTACTTTGAGGTTATCCGCCCTTTGCTCAGCCGCTCGCGGGTCTTTGAACTGAAGCCACTCAGCCCTACTGACCTGCGTACCATCCTGGAGCGCGCCCTCACCGATCGTGAACGCGGCTTCGGCCTGCGTCGCATTCGGATAGACGATGAAGCGCTAGAGCACATCATCCGCATCGCTGATGGCGACGCTCGCAGTGCGCTCAACGCGCTGGAGTTGGCCGTGCTGACCACCCCGCTCGCCGAGGATGGCACCATCTACATCACGCTGGAGGTAGCACAGGAGAGCATCCAGCGCCGCGCCGTTCACTACGACAAAGGGGCGGATGAACATTACGACACCATCAGCGCCTTTATCAAGTCGGTACGCGGCTCTGACCCCGATGCGGCGATCTTCTGGCTGATGAAAATGATCCATGCTGGGGAAGATCCGCGCTTCATCATGCGCCGCTTGCTCATTCTTGCCGCCGAAGATATTGGACTGGCCGATCCCAACGGTGTGGTGGTAGCCAGCGCCTGCGCGCAGGCTTTTGAATGGACCGGCCTGCCGGAAGGGATATACCATCTGGCGCTGGCGACGCTCTACCTCGCCACGGCGCCTAAGAGCAACAGCGTGGGCAAGACTTTCTACGCGGCACAGAAAGCCATTGAGGAGGGGGCTGGTGTGATGGTGCCCCCACACCTGCGTACCAGCCCCCGCGACCGCAACGCCGATGACCCTCGCTACAAGTATCCCCATGACTACCCTGATCACTATGTGGAGCAGCAGTATCTGCCCGATGAGCTGATGGGCACACGCTGGTACCACCCCTCCCTGCAGGGATACGAGCGAGAGATCGCCCGGCGGCTGGCAGCCCTGCGCAACGAAACTCCGCCCTCCAAAGAATAGAGGCGGTGTGCACACCGCCCCTGCCACAACACTGCTCTTTTCTGCGCTCCTGTGAGCGCAACCGCCTGTCTTTACACCAACCCTTTGGCGCGTGCGAAGAGCACACCAGCTTGTAGCGCGCCGTCTATGTGCTGTCCAGCTAACACTTCCGCGTAGACTTCGTCAAAGGGGCGCAGGTGGACAGTTAACTCCTCGCCAACATCAGGGTGTGGGGTGCCGGGGACAAGGTTGGTGGCAAAGAAAAGGTGCTGGGTCACCTTCAGCGAGCCGGGGAAAGGGTTGAGGGTGGCCAGTGGGATCAGACGCCCAGCGCGGAAACCCGTTTCCTCCTCCAGTTCGCGCCGTGCGCCTTCCAGAGGGTCCTCTCCCGGCCTTGTGCGCCCAGCGGGCAGGTCATCAATCACGCGCCCAATGGGGTGGCGATACTGTCGCGTCAGCACGATCTGCCGCTCGGCTGTGACGGCCACCGTCGCCACTGAGTCCACCGGACTTTCCAGATAGTAGTAGGGCAATGCCTCGCCATCGCGTTTAAGCGTGTCTACGATCAGGCGCACCCAGGGATGCTCAAAAAGGATTTTGCGCTCTACCAAGTGCCAATCTGTCATGCGCTGAACCTGCCTCCTCCCTGACGGCTAGAGTTTACCCCGCCGTTGCCGGATGATGTAATCCATCGGGTCTTCGTCGGGCTTGATCAACACCTTGCGTGTGCGTCCGCCTGCTTCCTCCGGCCCTACCACGCCGAGGCGGTAGAGTGCGTCAATAATGCGCCCAGCACGGGGATAGCCAACGTTCAGCTTGCGCTGGATCAGCGAAGCTGAGGCTTCGCCTTCCTGCTGGACAAGGCGGATGGCCTCCTCCAGCATCTCATCGGTCTCCTCAATGATCACCTGCCGTGTCAACATGCGCTCCCAAGGCGCTTCGGCCTCGTCGTTCACCGGCCAGTGGGAACGCCAAAACTCCACGATGCGCTCCATCTCGCGGTCACTGACGAAGCATCCCTGAATGCGCACTGGTGCCGCCGCTTCCGGCGCTTGATAGAGCATATCGCCCCGCCCGATGAGGTCCTCCGCCCCTACCGAGTCCAGAATCACCCGCGAGTCTACGCCGGAGGCCACTGCAAAGGCGATGCGCGCCGGAAAGTTGGCCTTGATGAGGCCGGTGACGACATCGGTGCTGGGGCGCTGAGTGGCTACTACCAGATGGATGCCTGTGGCTCGGGCCATCTGCGCCAGCCGCGTGATGAGATGCTCGGTCTCATCGGGGAACTGCGTCATGAGCTCTGCCAATTCATCAATAAGCACGACGATGTGCGGAAAGCGCTGTTTGGGGTGGCGGCCCCGGTTGTAAACGTCAATATTGCGTGCCAGCACGGCCTCCATGAGGCGGTAGCGGCGATCCATCTCCCGCGTCAGCCAGCGCAGGACGCCGATGATGCGATCCAGTTGCACCTCCACGCGCCCCAGCAAGTGTGGCAGCCCATTGAAGCGCACCAGCTCTACCATCTTCGGATCAATGAGGATGAGCTTAAGTTGATCGGGGCGGTTGTTGGTCACCAAACAGGTGGCGATGGAACGCAGGCACACCGATTTGCCCGAGCCGGTGGTGCCACCGATGAGGAGATGTGGCATCTTGGCCAGATCGGCAGCGTAAGGTGTGCCGTCCACCTCACGGCCCAGCGCAATGGCCAGCGGCGATTTGATCTTGTAAAACTGTTCAGATTCCATCACCGGGCGCAGCGAGACGATGCCGGGCCGCACGTTGGGGACCTCAATGCCGATGTAATTGGTACCCGGCACGGGGGCCTGAATGCGCACGCTGGGTGCAGCGAGCGCCAACGCGAGGTCCTTGGCCAGCGCTGAGATGCGCGTCACGCGCACGCGCTGAACGACCTTCTGACCATCCTCACGGGTGACCTCAGCGAAGGGCTGCACAGCGTATTGCGTCACTGTTGGCCCCGCCTTGACACCCACCACGCGCACCGTCATATCAAAGTCGGCGACCGTCTCCTCAATGATCTTGGCGCTGATGTTGATCTCCTCATCGCTGGGGCGCTCAAACTTGATGTCCTCCAATAGCTCAAGCGGGGGGAGTTTCTCGCTACGCTTGCGCGTGCGCTTCTTATCGGCCACCTCTGTCAGCCGAAAGCGGTACTCAATCTCCTCCAGCCGATCTTCATGCTTGGCCTTCAACCGCTCAATGCGGGTCAGCGGGCGTCCTCCGCTTTGCCGCAAAGGCACTGCCCGTGAGCCAACGAGCATCCCTGGGGGCCGAGGGACAACGGCTCCCGCGCCGCGCTCGCCGGTGACAATGGAGGGACGGCCCGGGATAGGGGGCAGTGTGATGTATGGCCCCTCCTCAGCTCCTGCGGCAGTTTCTTGTGTTTGAGAGGGGGTGTTAGGCGGCAGCGCTTGAGAGGTCAGTGGCCTGCCCGATCCCTGCCCCTTGGCCATTCGCTCAAGCCAATCCTGAAGCCACAGGAGGCTGCCCAGCACGTGCGAGCGCCGCAGGCCGAGCGTGAAGGTGACGCTCACAATCAGCAAGGCAATGAGCACAATACCCGTGATCACGTCGCCAAAGAGCAGGTACACAAGGTCCTGTATCGCCCAGCCAACCAACCCGCCGCCGCGACCCTCCATCGCCTGTGCATAGGCTTCCACCTGCCCCACCTCGCCGCCTATGCTGGCACGCACGGAGGCGTGGATCAGAGCCAGCAGCAGCACAAAGGTTGCCTCACCGGCGGCCAGCTGCACCCCGTTCGGGCGCATAGAGACGCCTACCTTAGGAGCGAGCAGCAGCGCCCCTGCTCCCATCAGCACTGCAGTGATGACAAAGGCACCCACGCCGAACAGGCGGCGCAACACGCCCGACCATGCCGATCCGATGGCCCCACTTTGGGGGCTGATCAGTGTCAGGAAGGTCAGCAAACCCACGCCGATAAACAGGAAGGCAAGAAGTTCGTCCGTATAAGGCGGCAGGCTCTTGGGCAAATGGCTCGGTGGCACTGCCTGAGGAGTGGCCTCCTCCGTGAGTGGGCGCGGCGCTGGCCGTGACTTGATCCGCACGCCGGAGACGGCGGGCAGGGAGCGCTCTGTACCGTTGGGAGGGCGGTTGCGCCCCCCATTCTTCTTGGCGGTGAGTTTTGCAGCAGGAGCTCCACGTTTGGTGGCATCGGACCTGGCTGCCGAGGTCTGCTTGCTTGTGCTGCGGGCAGCAGGAGGGGTAAAGGGCGTCGGGGCAGGTGGCACCGACGGGCGACCTGCCGGGGAGGGCGTCCCGCTGGCAGGGGCACGACCCTGCTCCTCATCCGCAAGGGAATGGTTGGCAGTGGGGGGAGTGTTATTCTCGCTGGCCGGTGGCGTGGCAGCCTGTTCAGTCATGAGATCAAGTCCGTGAGATACCAGTAAGGCATTCTTCTTAGGCGGAAACCAACCCTGTGTTCTGGGCAATGTAAAAAAGGATGCGCCCACAGGCAGGCTGTTTGCCCACAACCCGCCTTTGGGCATCGTCTGACCGAGTATGAGCAGGCAGAGCGAGGGTGATCAGGATGGCTCTGCGCCACCGTTATTATCATGATGATTGAGGCGCAGGCTCAGCCCCAGCCGTCGGGCCGGGCCGTTGATGTTCAAGATGCGCGCCCGGACACGGTCACCCTCAGAAACTACATTGCGCGGGTGGAGGAACTGCCCCTCAGCCAGCTCCGAGATGTGCACCAGCCCTTCCAACCCTTCCTCAATGCAGGCAAAGGCGCCGAAGTCCACCACGTTGGTGATAACGCCTTCCACGATTTGCCCCACCTTGTAGCGCTGCTCCACTGTCTCCCAGGGATCGGGCTGCAGGCGCTTCAGGCTTAAGGCGATGCGCCCCTCCTGTGGGTCAACCGACATAATGTACACCTCAACCTGCTCGCCGCTGCGCAGCACATCGCGGGGATGTCCCACCCGCCCCCAGGAGAGTTCGGAGATGTGGATCAACCCCTCTACGCCGCCCAAATCCACGAAAGCGCCGAAGTCGCACAAGTTGGTGACAACGCCCTTGACCACGGTGCCGCTTTGCAGGGAGTTGAGCACACGCTCACGCTGGCCGGGCGCAGCTTGTGCGGCGCGTTCGGAGAAGATGAGGCGATCCTGTTCCCGATTAAGCTCAATGATGCGCAGGCGGAGCGTGCGGCCCACATACCTTGAGAGGAGGCTGCGCCGCGTGAATTCATCCACATCTACCGGAAAGTTGATGAGCTGGCTGGCGGGAACGAAACCGCGCAGGTTGTTCCACGAGACCAGCAAGCCGCCGCGGTTGTAGCCAATGACGGTGAGCTCAACTGCCTGATCCTCGTCAAAAGTGCGGCGGGCAAGGTCCCAATCGCGTTCGGTCGCTGCGCCATTATTAAGGCGGGGGAGGAGATCCCCTGCACGGCCGCTTGCAGGGCTGACCGCTCCAGTGGCACTGGGGGACGATGCTGCGGAAGCGTTGACTGGTTCTCCTTCTCTCAATAGTGCTGACCAATATCCTTCATCCAAATCAAAGGGAGGCGTTGCCATAGTCGGTTCATCATGGGGAGTTGGTTCTGCTGACATCGCCCGATACCTCGTCAAGAATCTCCAAAAGACCTCTAGAAGCAAGGATCACACCGCAGCGGGGCCTATGGGAAACGGGACCTTTGTAGGGGAGACACAAGAGGCCCTTGTCGCCACGCCCGACTGCGGGAAAGCCCTACCATTGGCAATGAAGCAACCAGATTCTGCGGGTCGAGCGTCACAACAGCCCCTACGCAGACTGTGTCCCGCAGGGACAGCCGGCACATCTTCTAGAATGCCAGAAGTGCCCTAAATTGTCAAACCACCTCTTGTGGCTGTTACCTCTATACGGTGGGTGACTTGCGCAACGGTTCAAATCGTTCTATCCTTCCCCTACGCTGAACAGGCGCTCCTAACGCATTTGATTCTGCCGCTGCTTCGGTGTAACATTTTGCCGTTACCCGTTGGCGAGCGGTTGTCGTCAGGGTGCTCTGACCGAACGGCGGCATCAGGTTGCCCACCCTCAACCGCCATCGCACACTGCCAGCCTACACACCGGGGGAACAGATGTCAGAGGACAAGTCCACAGAGAAAACAACCGGGCAGCAAGAAACGGTCAAGAAGGAGGAAAAGGAAGCGGAGGCCAAGGCCGCGGAGACGCGCAAAGGGGAGCCTACATCGTCTCAGCCTACACCAACGCCGCCCTCTGCGCCATCCCCGCCGCCCGCTCCGACCACAGCACCCGCGCAGCCCTCTGCACCGCCCTCTGCGCCTGCGCAAACCGCTCCGACTTCAACTACACCATCCCCACCGTCTGCGCCGCCCCCGGCAGCGGTTCCGCCCGCTGCGCCACCTCCTGCCGGAGCGAAAGAGCCCGAAAAAGCGGAGCCCGCCAAGCCCGCAGAGACAGCGCCGCCCGCTGCGCCATCTTCCGCCGAGGTGAAAGAGCCCGAAAAAGCGGAGACCACCAAGCCCGCAGAGGCGGCGCCGCCCGCTGCGCCGCCTGCACCCGTCGCCCCCCCTCCTCCGGCGGCAAAGGAAGCGGAGAAGGCGGAACCCGCTAAGCCTGCTGAGGCGCGTAAGACCGACAAAGAGATCGCCGATGCAGAGGGTAAAAAGTACTACTATCCCAACAAATGGGCGCGCATTATCCTGACCTCGGCAGAAGAGGTAATGGGGCCGCAGGGTGTCATGGCCATGCTCAACATGGCTAAGATTCCCCAGTACATCAACAACTACCCTCCCGACAATATGAAAAAGGAGTTCTCCTTTGAAGGGGTGGGGCAACTTCAGCAAGCCATCTGGGACATGTACGGCAGCCGCGGCGCACGCGTATTCGCCGTCCGCGCCGGTGAGCAGGCTTTCCGCGAGGGGCTGTCGCAGTTTAAGAGCGTGGCCGCCGCCGCACAGGTTGCTATGCGCGTAGGGACACTGGAAGCCAAGGTGCGGCTGGGCTTGGAGTTCTTCTCCAAGTTCTTCAACACGGTCAGCGACCAGGTCGTGCGCATTGACGAAGATGAAAAACACTGGATGTGGATCATCACACGCTGCCCAGTGTGTTGGGGCCGCCGCACCGATGAGCCCTGTTGCCATTTAGCGATCGGCGTGCTTCAGGCCGCCCTCAACTGGGTAGCACCGGATAAGAAGTTCCGCCTGCTGGAAACTGAGTGTAAAGCCAAGGGCGACGAGAACTGCGTGATCAAGATTGAGAAGGTCCCTGTGGAATAACAGGGCAACTCCACGCTGCAGAATCAGGAGTTAGGCCGTGGTGACCAAGTCCCGCACGGAACAGATCATTGAGCGACTGCGCGATTTGCAGATTAGTTCTCCCTCTATTGAGGCGGCGGCAGTGGTGAGCGTGGACGGCCTGAGCATGGCTTCTTCTATGCCTGCTGAGGCTGAGGAAGATCGTGTGGCAGCTATGTCGGCGGCAATGCTCGCACTGGGCAGCCGTATCGCGGGGGAGTTAGGGCGTGGCACGCTGGAGCAGGTCTATATCAAGGGTGAAAATGGCTATGTGATCCTGATGGCCGTTGGTGAGGAAGCAGTGCTGACCGTCTTGGCGCGCAAGGACGCCAAGCTTGGTCTGGTCTTTCTGGATATGAGCCGCGCCGCAGAAGACCTCGTCAAGATCATCTGATCTGCCGCGCCTTCAGAGCATCAACCCATCTATCTCACACGCGGCTGATGCCCGTTCCCGCTAAGCGGATGGCCGAAGCCGCGTCTTTGTTTATACGGCAGGAAGAAAGGCGAGAACCTGCACCCTTCTGGGTAGGGAGTGGCGGTTGACGAGGCAGTTACCCGTTGTGCTCATCGTTGAGGACGATGCAAATCTGGCGGAGATGCTTCAGGCTTACTTGCGCCTGGACGGCTACACCGTGCTCACCAAGCCGCAGGGTGAGGAGGCGCTGGTGCTGGCCTACCGCGAACCGCCCGATCTGATCGTGCTGGACATCCGCCTGCCGGGCATGGATGGCTTTGAGGTCTGCGCACGCTTACAGGAAAGCCACCGCACCCGCCATATCCCCATCATCTTCCTCACCGAGCGTAGCGATCGTCAGGATCGCCTGCGTGGCTTGCACATGGGCAGTGTGGATTACATCACCAAGCCCTTTGACCTCTATGAGCTGCGCCTGCGGGTGCGTAACATCCTCCGCCGCGCCAACCTCTCCGGCGCCTTGAACGCCGTCACGGGCCTGCCACAGGGCGAGCTGACTACGCAGACCCTTGAGCAGACGCTGAGCAGCAGCGCGGACTGGGGGATACTCGCTGTGACGCTCAAAGGGCTGCGTGTCTTCAGTGAACAGTACGGCTTCGTCGCTGCCGATAACGTACTGCGCGTGGTGGGCCTCACCCTCAACAGTGCGGTGGAGGAGATCAGCGGTCTGCGGGGCTTCTGTGGGCATCTGGAAGAACATACCTTTGTGCTGGTCACAACCGCCTCGCTGCTTGGTGCGCTGCACGCACGCGTTGTGGAGCGCCTTGCCGGAGCGCTGGAGTATTTCTATCCGACGGATAACCGCGGCCCCAGCGCTTATACTCCCGACCGCCTGCGGCTGTCCATTGGAGCGCTCACTGCCCAGCAAGGTTTCTCTTTTGCCGGCAGCGCTGACCTCATCCAGCGCCTGCTGGCTGCTCGCGAGGACGTGGCCGCCAACGCTTCTTGTTGGTGAGCATGTGCCACTAAGGGCTGGGCGTGGGCGTCGGCTCAGGGATGATGGTGATGGGTACCTCGTAGGGCGGCGCGTAGTTGCCATCATAGCGCACCAGCACCAGCCGCAGGACGTAAGGGCCGGGCGGCAGCGCATCGGCGTGCAGATACTCCAGCACGCCATCTTCCACGCTCTCGCTGTGGATGTCGCCCAGGGTGAGCCATACAGTGGGCGCTTCGCCTGCGCCGATCTCCAGCTTATAATACTGCACCTGGCTGGGGGTAAAGATCGCCGTGCCTATGATGGGCAACACCCCCCAAACCTCCTCGTGGGGATCCGGCTCCTTGATAGCATAGAGCGCGCCGGTCACAGGGTCCGCCGCCACTGCTGCCTGCACTTCCTCAATCACTTGCGGCGGGCATATGATCCCCGGCTCAATGGGGATGTCATGCTCGTAGGCCCAGTTGCGCGCACGGATGAGGTCCGCTGCATTGTGGGGAGCGGTGATAAACAGTTGCAGCGAGATGTCATCCAGATCGGCATACTCTTGGGGGACTTCGCAGTAGCGCGGTGGCATGGGTGCAGGTGTATTGGCGGGCGGATTTTGCCAAGTCTCACCCAGCGCCTCTATCAACGTTGTTTGTAGGTCCTCGTTAAGGGGCAACACGCCCAGCACCACCAGCCCCGGCTCAACAGGGACGCGCATGGGTGGCGGCGGCTCCTCCCCCTCTGGCAAGGGAGTGGGAGTAGCGGTGGGGAGCGGCGTAGGGGACGGCGTAACCTCAACGCCCCATGGCGGTGGGCCAACAAGGAACCATTCGCTGCGCGTGCGTGGGCAGGGCTGCTCCGCTGGCCAAGGGTCCTTAAGGGTGGAGAGCACACACACCTGCCGCGCCTCCAGCCCCTGCACTGGCTGGGGGAAGCCGCTGCGTAGTGGTGGCAGGTCAGGGCCTTCAAGGATGGAGATCAGCTCCGGTTGGTTGTAGATGGCCGTCATGTAGTCGTGCCAGATCGGTGCTGCGCCAGTGAGGCCGGTGGTGCCCTCAGCCATAGGGGTATTGTCGGTGTTGCCCGCCCATACCACTACCACCAGATGTGGCGTGTAGCCCACCGTCCAGTTGTCGCGGAAGTCATTGGTGGTGCCCGTCTTGGCTGCCGCTGGGAAGTCCAGCAGTAGCGGCGAGTCTGCGCCCATGGCCGGCGTGCGCGCTGCATTGTCGGAGAGGATGTCGCTGATAATGAAGGCGATGCGCGGGTCCAGCACTTGCTCGCCCGTGGTGTTTGGCGCCTCGTAGAGCACGTTGCCCTGTGAGTCCTCCACGCGGGCGATATAGTATGGTGTGACGCGCTTCCCTCCGTTGGCGAAGACGCCAAAGGCTGCCGCCATCTCCAGAGGGGTCACCTCACCGCCGCCCAGCGTCAGTGAGAGGCCGTACTGGGAAGGGTCATCCCCAAGACTCTCAATGCCGAAGCGTTGTGCGATCTCCAGCAACGCTGGCACGCCTACCTCGCGCAGGAGCGTCACCGCCGGGATGTTGTAGGAGTTGGCTAACGCATCGCGCAGGCGCACCGGCCCGTGAAAACGCCCATCGTAGTTGTTCGGCTCGTAGAGGCCAACGCCTGTGTCATAGACCATCGGCACATCCCACAGCACATCGGCGGGCTGCCAGCCGCGCTCCAGCGCAGCGGCGTAAGTGAGCGGCTTCATGGTACTGCCCGGCTGCTGTGGGGAGAGGGCCACGTTCACTGCACCGTCAATGCTCTCGTCCTCATAGTCTACGCTGCCCAGCATAGCCAGCACTTCACCTGTGTTGGGGTTGAGCGCCACAAGGGCGGCGTTATGCAGGTTGAACTCCTCCCCTATCTCGGCCACATGTGCTCTGGCGATCTGCTCGGCTAAGGTGTAGTAGCGCATATCCAGCGTGGTATAGACCTTCAACCCACCGCGTGCCACCAATTCGGGGTCCAACCCCGGCAACTGGCCAAGCTGGCGGCGTACCTCAACAGTGAAATGTGGGGCCAGCAGGGGCACATCTGGACTGGCGAGGTCGGTTACTGCGCGAGGCGGTTCATTGAAGGCTGCCTCGGCGTCTGCTGCGCTCAGGTAACCGTGCCGCACCATGAGGTCCAGCACCTGGCGCTGGCGCACTTTGGCCGCTGCGAAGTTGGTATAAGGGTCGTACGTGGCGGGCGACTGCACCAACCCGGCCAGAAAAGCGGCCTCGGCCACCGTCAGTTCGGTGGCGGGTTTATCAAAATAGATGTTGGCCGCACTCTCTACGCCATAGGCCAGATTGCCGTAGTACACCTCGTTCAAGTACAGCTCCAGTATCTCGTCCTTGCTGTACTGCTGGGTCATCACCCAGGCGAGGGCGGCTTCCTTCAGTTTGCGGCGCAGGGTACGCTCGTTGCGTTCCTCGTAGTCAAACACGATCTGGCGCACCAGCTGCTGAGTGATGGTGCTGCCGCCGGAGACGATCTCGCCGCTGCGGATCCACTCCCAGGCCGCCCGCAGGATGGAAGGCGGGTCAAAGCCCGGGTTTTCGTAGAAGGTGTCATCTTCAGTAGCGATGGTAGCCCAGCGCATGGCAAAGGGGATACGATCCAGCGGGACGACGATGCGCCGACCCTCTTCAAAAATCTCATAAAGCAGCACACCATCACGGCTGTAAATGCGCGTTGTCTGGAAGTCCTCCACACCTTCCATGGAGCGCAGTGCTGCCAAGTCCTCGGCCAATTCTCCCGCCAGCGAGTTGTAGATCACCAGCCCTACGATGAACAGCGATCCAACCAGCGCGGCCAGCGCCATCGTACTGATGACTAAGATAGTGCGCAGACAGCCCCAGCATCCGGCGCGGCGATGCCTGCGACGGGGGCGATAGTAAGCTGGTGGCAGCGGCGGGGTGGGGGCATCGTCGCGGTGGCCTGTTTGGGTGGGCTGTCCATATGGCCCACCAATCGGCAGATTGGGGCGTGTCGGCTCTTGCGGGTACATAGGTACGTCCTTACGGCTCCGATCAGCATCGTGATTGTAACATGATGGACAGAAGGCGGCATGTTCATCTTGGTGCTTAGAGCGGCGCGGCCAGGAAATGGGTCTTGGCAGGGTAGCAAAATCCGTGTTTCCACATCCAATTTGTGGTACACTTTAGGGCGTATGTGTACGACTTCCAAGGTTTCCGGGGTGTACTGGTGGAAAACAAACCCGAGAGTTCCATAAACTGGCCGCGTGCCCTCCTGATCGTGGGCGTGATCATCGCCCTTATCGTCGGCCTGCAGTTTATTGGTAGTGCCATCTTTGGCGGTAGCGGTGAGCGTACTTCCCTGCCTGAGCTGGCCCAGATGGTGGAAAGGGGAGAAGTCACCAGCATTACTGTGCGTGGCGATGACCTCACCATCACGCTCAAGGATGGCCGCACCTTGCGCGCCCGTAAAGAGCCAAACACCAGCCTATATGAGACGCTTAACCTGCTAGGTGTGGATAGTGCCGCGCTCAGCGGCGTGGACGTGCAGGTGCAGGGTACAGGGACATATGCGCTGCTGGGCAACTCCCTCCTCACGTTGTTGCCACTCCTTTTGATCGGTTGGTTTGCCCTCTCCTTTATGCGCTCCATGCGTGGAGGGCAGGATCAGGCGCTCAACTTCGCGCGCAGCCGCGCCCGTATGATCACCATTGACAAGCCACTTGTCACCTTTGATGATGTGGCGGGCATGGAAGAATCCAAGCGGGAAGTGCAGGAGATCGTGGAGTTCCTGATGGACCCGCAGAAGTTCCTGCGCATGGGTGCGCGGGTGCCCAGAGGGGTGCTTATGATCGGCCCGCCGGGCACGGGCAAGACTCTGCTGGCGCGCGCTATCGCTGGTGAGGCAGGCGTGCCTTTCCTCAGCATCTCCGGCTCGGAGTTTGTGGAGATGTTCGTCGGCGTGGGGGCCAGCCGTGTGCGTGACCTCTTTGAGAAGGCCAAGCAGGTGGCTCCCTGCATCGTCTTTGTGGATGAGATTGACGCGGTAGGTCGTATGCGCGGCACCGGACTGGGCGGCGGCCATGATGAACGTGAGCAGACCCTCAACCAGATTCTGGTGGAGATGGATGGCTTTGACAACGATACCAACGTCATCGTCATCGCCGCTACCAACCGTGCCGACGTGCTGGACCCTGCTCTGCTGCGCCCCGGCCGTTTTGACCGCAAAGTGTATATCTCCCGCCCCGACGTGAAAGGACGCGAGGAGATTCTGCGGGTGCACACACGCGGTAAGCCGCTCCTGCCAGACGTAGATTTGCACACCATCGCCCGCCTGACGCCTGGCTTTGCCGGTGCCGACATTGAGAATCTAGTCAACGAGGCCGCTATCCTCGCGGCCCAACGTGGCCTGCCCGGTATCGGAATGCGTGAGATGCAGGATGCGATGGAGAAGATCATCGCTGGGCCGGAACGCCGCTCGCGGGTGGTCAGTCCGGAGGAGAAGCAGATCGTGGCCTACCACGAGGCTGGCCACGCGGTGGTGATGCATCACTTGCCTTACAGCGACCCTGTGCACAAGATCACCATCATCCCGCGTGGGCAGGCGGGCGGCTACACTATGTCCCTGCCGGAGAGCATGGACAGCGGGTTGGTCAGCCGCGAGCAGCTGGAGGACATGATCACGGGCTTGCTGGGCGGACGTGCTGCTGAGGAGATCACCTTCCAGCGCATCACCACAGGGGCCAGCAACGATCTGGAGCGAGCAACAGCCATCGCCCGTGCCATGGTGACGCGCTACGGGATGAGCGAGCGGCTGGGCCTGCGTGTCTACGGCGAGGATACCCATGATCTGGTCTTCCTCGGACGCACCATTGCCGAGCAGCGTGACTATAGCGAACAAACCGCCCGCGAAATTGACGAGGAAGTGCGGCGCATCGTAAGCGAAGCCTACGAGCGTGCCAAGAACATCCTCCTTCAGTACCGCGTTAAACTGGTGCGGCTGGCCGAGACGTTGCTGGAGATAGAAACAGTAGACCGTGAGCAGTTCTTGGCATTGATGAGCGACTACCTGCCCGCTACCGCCTGACAGCATAGCATAGATAAAGCAAAACAAAGGCCGCGAAGGGTTCTCGCGGCCTTTGTGATTCATTTGGAACTTATTTGTTATGCCTGCTGCATTGACAGCACCCCTGTGGCGGATTAGAGTGTTATGCAGTGATCACCCCACCGTGAACGGAAGCCATCTCTTGCCCACACCCTCCTGCACCCGGAAGGATACAGCATGGGGACTAAGCCGCTCAGAGCACGCCCACCAGTCAACTTGCTGAAACGCTTTGAGGAAGCCTTCCACGACCGTCCTAGTTTCGTCGTGCGGGCACCGGGCCGCGTGGATATCATCGGTGCGCACACGGATTACAACGAGGGCTGGGTACTCCCTGCCGCCGTCAACCGCTATGTATGGCTAGCTGTTAGGGAACTGCCCTCGGCGCTGGTGGCGCTACGCGCGCTGGATTTCGGTGGCGAAGAAGCTGTCTTCCGCCTCACCGACTTAGAGACCGCACGGGCGCTGGATGGTCAACCGCTCCCCCAGTGGGCGCGCTATGCCGCCGGTGTGGCCTGGAGCCTTCAGGAGGCTGGGTTGGCCACCCCCGGCACCCAGATCGCGATCGCCAGCGATGTGCCCATTGGTGTAGGATTGGCCTCCTCGGCAGCGGTGGAGGTTGCTTATGCCGTTGCCTGGGCGCACATTATTGGCTGGGAGGTGGACCGCATGGAGCTGGCGCTGTTGTGCCAGCGCGCCGAGAACGAATATGTCGGGGTGCGCTCTGGCCTGATGGATCAGTTTGCCAGCCTTTTCGGCAAAGCCAACCACGCCCTGCTCTTTGATTGCCGCACGCGGGAGTGGTCGCCTGTGCCGCTCTCCGATCAGGTCACGCTGGTGGTGGCCGATACAGGCACACGCCGTACCCTCGCAGAAAGCCCTTATAACCAGCGCCGCGCCGAATGCGAACAGGCTGTGCGGGCGCTACAGCGCTACCTGCCGCATATACGCGCCCTGCGCGACCTCTCGCCGGAGGAGCTTGAGGAGCACATGGACGTCATCCCTGAGCCGGCTCGTCAGCGTGCCCGGCACGTTGTTGCCGAGAACGAGCGTGTGCGCGCTGCGGCTCGTGCGCTGCGCGTCGGCGAGGTGACGGTGCTCGGCGAGCTGATGGACGAATCCTACCTCAGCGCCCGCGACCTCTTTGAGGCCAGCGGGCCAGAGCTAGAGGCCTTGTGGCAGGCTTCGCTGGGGCATCCGGCGCGGCTGGGCGGGCGCTTTATCGGCGCGGGTTGGGCGGGATGCATGGTCTTTCTGGTGGCTTCAGCGGAGGCGGAGGACTTTGGCCGTTACCTCACCGAGCGTTACCAACAGGCAGGTGGCCACACGCCTACCTTGTACTACCTGCAAGCTGCCGATGGTGCGCAGGTGCTCCCCCCGCATGAGGTAGGATAGGGGCTACCGACCCTCCTTGCTGGCGGCTCTCCACTTCCATAGGGTAAACTCCCCACCAGAAGGTTTATCCGTTCGGAAAGCCCAACATGCCCACCGTTCACGTTAACAATCATCCGCTATTCTACTTTGAGCAGAGAGCGCCAGACTCCTCGCTGCCGCCCCTCCTGCTCATTCACGGTGCTGGCGGGCAGCACTCACACTGGCCGCCACAGGTGCGCCGCCTTGAAGGTCTCCGCGTTATCGCACCCGACTTGCCCGGTCATGGGCGTTCGGGCGGCGCAGGGTGCGATACCGTATCTGCCTACGCCGCCAACATGCTGGCACTGATGGATGCCCTCGGCGTGGAGCGCTTCCTCGTCGGTGGACATTCTATGGGCGGAGCCATCGCCCAGCAGCTGGCACTTGATGCGCCGCAGCGCATCCTTGGGCTGGTGCTGGTGGCCACTGGCGCAAAACTGCGCGTCACTCCTCACATCCTGGACCGCGTGTTGACGGATTACGAGGCTGTTGTGGATTTTGTGGTGGCTCACAGCTTCGCCCCTTCAGTGGATGATGACCTGCGGCAGGTGAGCCGCCACATCCTCAAGGCGATTCCGCCACAGGTGGTCTATGGTGACTATCTGGCCTGCGACCGCTTTGACGTCATGGATCGCCTGCCGCAGATCACCGCCCCAGCCCTCATCATCGGCGGCACCGCCGATGAGATGACACCGCCCAAATACCTGCACTATCTGGCCGAGCATCTGCCGCATGCGGAGCTGCACCTCCTTGACGGCGCGGGGCATATGATCATGGCCGAGCGTCCCCTTGAGGTGGCAAGTGCCCTGCGCAGCTGGCTAGGAAGGCGTTTTGGCAGTGCCTGACCAATCTTTTACCGTCTTTGACGGCGTCAATGAGGTTAAGGTGATCGTGCGCCGCGACAGGCGGCTGAAGAAGATGGCGCGTTGGGTCTTCCAACCCGATGGCTCTGTCCTGTTACGTGTCCCCCATCGCGTTTCACAGGCCGAGGTTCGCCGCATACTGGATCGCGTCGCTGCGCAGTTGGCCAAACGGCGTAAACGCAGCGCTGCTTCCCGCTCCGACGCCGATCTTCAGGCCCGTGCTGAGCGCATCAACCGCGAGTACTTGGGCGGTGCCGCGCAATGGATGGCCATCCGCTGGGTGAGCAACATGAAGAACACCCTTGGAAGCTGCACTAACGGCGGCTCCACCGATGGCCACATTCGCATCAGCGATCGCATCAGAAACTGGCCAGATTGGGTGATAGATTACGTTATTGCCCATGAGCTGGCGCACCGTGTGCACCCCAACCATAGCCCCGCGTTTTGGGAATATCTAAACAAGGCCTATCCGCTTACCGAACGGGCGCGGGGATTCATTATGGGGGTGGGTTTTGCGCAGGACCAACTGTTGGGTGAGGATGACTAACGCTTACTGTACTCCGCCCTCGCGCGCGATCAACCTCCGCAGCACAGGCTTAATGCCCTCCACCGCCTGCGCCCGATGGCTGATGCGGTTCTTGATGTGCGGCGCGGCCTCGGCCAGCGTCATGCGCAGGCCGGAGACGTGAAAGATAGGATCGTAACCGAAGCCGTGCGTTCCGCGCGGCTCGTAGGCAATCTGCCCTCGGCACACGCCTTCGGAAGTGTGCACCTCTCCTTGCGGCGTGCTAATGGCGATCACGCAGCGGAATTGTGCCCCGCGTTCGGCAGGGGGGACGTCTTTCATCATCTCAAGCAGCTTGGCGATGCGGTCATGGTCGTTGGCCTCCGGCCCGCCCCAACGCGCCGACTGCACTCCCGGCGCGCCGCCTAGCGCATCCACTTCCAGGCCGGAGTCGTCGGCAAGCGTCAGCAGGCCGCTCAGACGGGCATAGGTCAGCGCTTTGAGGCGGGCGTTCTCCTCCATCGTGGTGCCCGTTTCCTCCACCTCGGCGCTGATGCCCACATCGTCCAGCGAGAGCCACTCCACTCTGAGATCGCCCGCGACATCGGCCAGCAGGTCCGCATACTCGCGCAATTTACCTCGGTTGTGGGTGGCGATAAGGACCTTGACCATCGGCGTGCTCCTGATCATCGGCGTGGAACCTGACTTAGAGTGTAGCAGCAGGCCAAGGGTCTGCCCAACTGTCTCCAGCGCGGGCTTGAGGAACGTTGCAGGGGCAGCAGGCGGTGGCGCCGTCGGGGTCCTCAACAAGCCACCCGGCTCCAGCACAAAAGCCTCGCCACGCCAGATCACACGCCGGCTCAGCAGGCCAGCGCACCAGATCAGCGCGGTGAGCATATCGCGCACGGGCAACCAGATCAGATGTTGGCGCAGGGCGGCGTTATGGGTGGGAATGGTCACCAGCCAGGCCACCATCCAGCGCAGGAGGAGGGCCAACAGGAGCACCGCCCATCCCAACCGCGAGAGTCCGGTGGCGATGAGCAGCAGCACGGCCAGCGGTGTGCTGAAGCTCAGGATCAGGCCGGGGTACTCCATGGGGCGGCTGATGCGGTTGCAATGTGCCCAGCGTACTTCGCGCTGCCACTGCTCGCGGAAGGTCGTCGCTCCCAGAATGGTGGAAACGATGTAATCGGAGAGGTGCACGCGCAGCCCCAAATCAGCAATGCGAACGCCCAGCTGATAGTCATCCGCCAGGTAATCCGCAAAGGCTGCAAAGCCCCCAATGCGCTTCAGATCGCGACGGCGCACAGCGTTGGTGGCCCCCATGGCAAAGCGCATCTTGAGAAAGCGGCGGGCGACGATCACCGAAGGTAGGAAGGTGACGCCTATGTAGAGCGCCTCTAGCTTGGCGGTGAAGGTGAGGGGAATCTCCCCTCGGTAGGGGCAGGTGACCAGCCCCACATGCTCATCGCGGAGCGGCGCCACCACACGCCGCAGGTAGGCAGGTGTGACGCGCATGTCACTATCGCTGAGCACCAGAACCTCGTGGCGAGCCTCACGGGCCAGTGTGTGCAGGATGCTGGCCTTGCGGTTATACCCGATCACAGGTGCCACAATGAGACGGATGTCCAGATGGGGGAACTCGCGCTGCAGACGTCTCACCAGTGGCACTGCGGGATCCGCAGGATCGTTGACACCAAAGAGAATCTCGTAGCTGGGATAGTCCTGCTGGCAAAAGCTCCTGAAGTTCTCATAAGCCTCATGGTCCAAGCCACGTACCGGCTTAAGGACGGAAACCGGTGGTGCAAAGTCTGGGAGTGGCTCGGCGGGTGTGCGGAAGAAGGTGAACACCCACCAGCAGGCGATCACCCAGTAGGCACAGCTTGCCACTGTGAGCACCAAGAGGAAGGCGGCGATCATGGTCTTTCAACCTTGTGGTAGGGTGAGATAGGTGGCCAGTTGCATCCCCCGCTCTTGTATGACTTGCCGCACAACGGGGCTGAGCAAAGTGGCCAGATCGGTGGGATTAGGCCCTAATGGCTCAGCCTGCGGTGCCGTGTCGGGGTGGAAGTACAGCTCCGCACTGGAAGTGTGCAGGCTTCGGAGCACCTTGAGCACGTAGGCTTCCTCCATCTGGCCGGTCTGCATGAGGCCGTAGACGCGCTCGGTTACGGCCAGACGGCGATGTTGCAAGCGGCGCTGCGCCCAGCGGGCCAGCACACCGAACACCAATGCCCAAGCTGCCTTGACGGAGGCCCCATGCCGGTCATAGGACAGGCTTAGCCCTAGGTCGTCGCGGGGCAGGCGAATGCCGCGTGCTCCATATTGCTCTGCTAGATCTAACACCCAACCTAGTACAAAGGGATGCATATGCAGGTGCAGATGGCCATCCACATGGGCAAGGGGCAGGCCAGTGGCAGCGAAACGTTCAAACTGAGCTACAAGCTCGCGGTGTAGCTCGCGGCGGACGGTGGGGCTGAAGGTGTAGCGCAAGCCCACCACAAAGGGATCGGGGGGGAAGTTGCCCTGGTCATCCACCAGATGGGGGATGTCCTTAGGGGGCAGGACGGCCTTGCCGCTGACCATAACAAGATGCAGCCCCACTGCCAGCGTGGGGTTGCGCCGCGCCAGCACAATGGCCTCCTCTAACGCTGCTCCGCTGACCATCAGGCTGGCGCTGGTCAGTACGCCCTCACGGTGAGCACGCTCAACAGCGGCATTGATCGTGGGGGAGCGGCCGAAGTCGTCGGCGTTGAAGATGACATAAGTCATGTTGGCGGAGCAGAGATACCTTTAGCGTTTGCGCCTCAGATGTACCTGCATGGCACGGTCAATGGGATCTCGGTAAGCCCGCCTATCCTGCGTCAGGCGGGCGTGGCGTTGGGTGATAGCGGCATCTATTTGCTGGTTGAGCAGCATGGGCTGTTCCACAATAAACAGCAAGCTTGTCCCATCGCGGGTGAAGAGGTAGCGGTTCCATAGCCGTTTGATGGGCAAGCGCGGCCACGATTGCAGGTCCACAACGGTGCAGGTCATATCCGCAAAGGGGCGCAGGCGCCTCCGCTCGCGGGGCTTGAGCGCTTCCGGTGGGTAGATGTTGGCAAACCGCGCCAGGCGAATCTGGCGGATGCGTCCGTAGGAGATGTCAACTGGGACAAGGCCAGCACGCACGCGCAACGCCTTGCTCCGCGCCTCCACGAAGCTCAGGCGGGCAATAAGGATGCTAAGCACATACAGCAGCAGGCTGTAGCCAATGAGCGCCAGGATCAGCACGCGGTTGGTCCACAACGCGCGCAGCAAGGTAGGATTGCCCACCTCAAAGGCCCCCCGCTCATAGAGCCAACCGATGCCATACAGCATGGCGCTGAAGACAGCAATGAGCAGGGGGATGACGCGTTGGCGTTGCCCTAACCGATAGTAGACCAATAACCGATGCCGACGTGGGTCTTTGCGTTTTTGCTTGCTCATGAGCGCTTCCGTTTACAGAGAGAGGCATCCACAGCGATCTAACCCTCGCTTTAGCTCCACTTCTATGGTGGGTCAATGCTCAAGATCGCTCCCTTCACCCGCTCACTGGCATGGTGAAGCGGAAGGCCGTGCCTTTGCCTTTCTCGCTCCTTACGCTCATCTCGCCACCCTGCATCTCCGTCAGGTTCTTGGCGATGGCCAAACCCAGGCCAGTGCCCGGCTGTTCGCGCACAAACTGATCGTCTGAGCGCCAGAACTTGGTAAACAGCCTGCTCACTTCTTCCTCGGTCATGCCCACGCCGGTGTCTTCCACCTCACACCAGACAAAGCGATCTTGGTGGCCGGCGCGGATGGTGATAGTGCCACCGTCGGGAGTATATTTGTAGGCGTTGCTGATCAGGTTGGTGAGGATCTGCCCCAGGCGTTGGGGGTCGGCGCGCAGGTTGGGCAGGTTATCCGGCACCTGCACCACCACCTGATGTCCGCGCTTCTCAATCTCGTTCCTCACGCTGGCCAGCACATTATCCAGCACGCTGCGTAGGCTGACGTTGTCCTCAATCTCTATCTTTAGCCGCCCGCTCTCAATGCGCGAGATATCGCTCAGGTCGTTCACCTGTACCACCATGCGTTGCACGTTGCTCTTGATGATCCCCAGAAAAGCCTTTTGCTGCTCATTCAGCTCCCCGACCATCACCAGCATGTCCGCATAGCCCTTGATAGAAGTAAGTGGCACACGTAGTTCGTGCGTCATGACGGAGACAAACTCGCTCTTGGCCTGATTGGCAGCCTTGACGGCCTCATATAGGCGGGCGTTCTCAATGGAGATAGCAGCGTGGTCAGCCAGACGCGCCACCAGGGAGCGAGCCTCGTCATCAAAGGGGCGCCCGTCCTTGCGATCCAGCGCGATCACGCCGATCACGCGCCCCTCGCGCTGGATGGGCACCGTCAGGCTGCCCTCGCCTGCGATCGCATTTTGGCCAGAGAGGATGGCCGTCACTCCAGCAGGGGCTTCACCATGTTGCGCCACGACCCGCGTCTCGCCTGCTTCTAGGTCCACGATGCCGATGGCGCCGTTGTCGGCCTTGGTGACGCGCACCGCCCATTCCAGCGTCAAGTTCATGGTTTTGGCGAAGTCCAGCGTCTCGTTGAGCTGACGGTCAATCTCCTGCAGCATCTGGAGCTCTTCCACACGGGCGGCGAGGGCCTTGTCCGTCATGGTAAACAGGCGGGCATTGTCAATCGCCATAGCGGCTTGGGCTGCAAAGGCGGTTAGCAGCTCCAGATCATCTGCGCTGAAGGCGCCAGCGCGGACACGGTTATCTACGTAGATCACGCCGATGATCTCGCCACGCGCACGCAGTGGCACGCACTGGATGGAACGCAGGTTGTGCGCCACCACGCTGGCCTTGCTGGAAAAGCGTGGGTCAGTAATGGCATTGGTGGTCAGCACGGGTTGTCCTGTCTCAGCAACGGTGCGGATCACGCTGCGGCTGATGGCAAACTCATCCTCATCCAGCGTCTCCCGTGCCATGTTGCGCGCTGCCTTGACCTCTAGATCACCATCTTCGCCGATGAGCATGAGGAAGCCGCGTTCAGCACCGGTGAGCTGGATGATGGCATCCATGACCTGCGTCAGTACCTCGTTCAGGTCCAGCGAAGAGCCAATCAGGCGGCTGACCTCATACAGCGCGGCCAAACGGCGCTGCTGCTCGCTTTCCACATGAACCTCGGCAAGGTCATCCAGCAGCGTGCTTATATCTTCCAGACGGGCGGTCCAGTATTCGCGCTCCACAATGCCCGCTTTGAGCTGCGTTTTGAGCAGGGCCAGAGACTGACGGACAGCAGCTAGCCTGGCTGTGAGTTCCTGCTTGCGTGCCGGCGATGTCTCAGACATGGCGCATCCTTCGCTTTCATCGCTTGTGCTGCTTTGCTATTGTACGCCAAAAGCGATTTCCAGCGAATGGGTCATTGGTTGGGGGTAAGAGAGCGCCGTTGAGAGGGCTATCCACCATCTCAGCGCGCGGCGGCGCGGGCCAAGATGGCCGCCACTCGTTCGCGCTCGCGGAGGGGACGCCCTTTCTCGTCCACCGCGAGGATGGCGCCATCCACGCTGCGTGTGCGGATGGCTCCTGCGGCATAGGGGTTGTTGATCAACTGGGGTGCATCCAACAGGCCGAGGCGCACCGCGCGCGCCAGCGTGGATGGGTCAGCCAGCGGGTCATCCACATCGGGGCTGAGCGAGCGGATGGCATCCAGCAGCACCTGCGTCTCAGCAATCAGCTCCTCTTTGCGCTCCTGTACCAGCGGATCGGCGGTCATGTCGGGGTTGCCGCGCAGGGCCACCTCGGCCACGTAGCCTGCCATCTGGGCGCTTTCAATGACCTCATCAGCAGTGGCAGCATGGTCAGCTTCGGTATAGCCGACAACATGGATGATGTGCGGCCTCACCGCCATTTGCAACATCACACTTTGGGCCAGATGTGCCCGTGCGTGCGCCACCGGCAGGGGATAACTTAACAGGCCGGTGCGTGTCTGCCGCCAGATGCGGAAACCCTCATCGGCGAAGGATTCGGCGAGCGCAATCTGGGCCAGGCACTTGGCCAAATCCATGCGGTTGTTGAGGTGAGGAGGGCTTTCAAACATGTAGGTGGTGATGTAGTCCCGCACGCCGGCTTTCTTCGCGACATGTGCATAGATATAAGACACCGCACACACCACCACATCAGGCGCATCGCGCATCCCCCAGTGGTACGGTTCATTGCCCTCAACGGGGATGTCACGCTCGCCGTGCCAGACCATCAACGCAATGTGCTCGCGAATGGACTGCTCCAATGGAGAGGGGCCGCGCCCGTCCATTGCGTTGAACCAAAACAGCGAAGTGGCACACCATGCATTGTGGATCGTGCGCACCAGCATCTGCGCATAGCGGATATGGTCGCGCGTGCCGGAGTACGAACGCATGAGCGGATAGTTGCCCCGCCGCGAGGCCTCATACAGGCGACGCAGGTCCTCCTCGCTGCGGAAAGGCACACCACCCGCCCCTTTGGATTTGGGGTCTTGCAGATCGGGGCGGAAGAAGTTTTCCTGTGCGTCTTGATCGGCGCCCAGCGAGATCACATCCAGCACCCCGCTTTCGGCGATACGCTCAATACCGCGTATGGTCGGCTCAATGGTCGGTGCTGGCTCGCCGTAGTGATGGCGCAATAAGGGCACTGGCGCTTTCCAGCGGATGCGCTCCACCAAGCGGTCGGGGTAGGCCAATGGCCCGCTTTCTTGCGGCGTGCCTTGCTGGAGGTAGCGCCGCACTTCAGCGAGGGATTCCCCGCCCTCAAAGTACGCTTCAAACAGCCCACTCTCCCGTGCCACGGCCACGACGGGCGGCGTTCCGGCAAAGGCCAGGCGTTTGTGCTGTAGCCCGGCAGCAGCGAGCATGGCATGCAGCTCTTCCAGCAGAGGGCGCACGTTTTCCGGCGTTAGGCGGTAGCTGACGCCGATCAGATCGGGGTCAAAGTAGCGGGCCGCTTCAATAAGCGTTTCCAGATCGGTGGCTGGGCCAGTGAAGTAGGTCTCGTAACCTAACTCCTCGGCAGCGCGCAGAAAGCGCGTCACCCCGGCGACATGGACGCAATCGCCTAGGCAGGCTCCTAGCACTCTCATGGTCAAGTCCTTCATCTAGCTCCTGTGGAGCGATTCCGTTGGCGTTGGCTCGGTTGAGCCATAGGTAACCAACTGGGTGATCTCGCTGACGCGCAGGCCAGTGAGTCCCATGCGCTCCAGCGTGCGTCCGCGGTGATAGTAATCTGTGCCATGGATCACACAGGCCAACTGGATCATGGAGTCAATAGCTGCCACGCTCACCCCAAAGCGCTTCCCTAGCTCGGCAATGGGCACCAAGCTGTAGGGTACATCCTCAAAGATATAGCGGTGCCGCAGCGTTGGCGGAGCCTTGATGCCGCGGTAGCCGGGGTTGTCGTGCATGGCCTCATAGAGGTTGGTGCCCGTCGCCGAATAGGCCTTCGCCAACCACTCCAGGGCAGTCTGGGCGCGCACGCCCAGCGCTGCGGCAACTGTCACCCGCTCACGGTCCACTACCTCCAACACACGGGCCGTGGAGGGCGTCACGCCATCCATGTAGAACTCAAAATCGCCCTGTGTGCTCTCAATCCAGCCGGCATTCAGTAAGGTCAATACTGGATGGAAAACCGCTCCCATGTTGTTTAGGCTGGTATAGAGCACGTTGGGCGCAGCTACAAACTGCGGGTAGACCTCGGCGAGGATATCCAGCACCTCCTGCGTGCGCGTGGCGGGCAGGGCGGCCAGAGGGACCGTATTCTTGCGGCGGAAGATGCGGGCTTCCGCCGGGCCCATGGCGCGGCTGGCAAAAAGCAACGTTTCTGCCTCAGCGATGATCACATCTGCCGTGCACCCTGCTTCGTTCAGCACGCGGCGGAACTCCAGTGCGCCGCCTGTGCGGCCCGGATGGAGCACCACGATCTGGCCGTCACGCAGGAAAGGAGCACATGTGCGAGCAATGTCCGCATGGGCGGAGGCCGGAACGACCACCATGATCAGGTGGACGCTCTCCAGCACCTCCTCCATCTGGCTGCTGACCGTGTGCAGGGGGCCGAAGACAACCTGATCCTCTTCCAGCTGCAGCTCAATACCTCCCCGTGCGCGGATGGCCTCAATGTGTTCCGGCGTGCGGTTGTAGAGGTTCACGTGGTAGCCTCGTGCCGCCAAGTCAGCAGCCATAGCGCGGCCCCCATGTCCAGCCCCTAAGACGGCCAGGCGTAGCTCGTTCATACCATTCTGCATAGGCGCACCTCCTGTTCCTTGATGGCCGTTGCGCGGCTAAGGTTGTCCCACGCCTGCGTGGGCGCAGGCTTGCCGGGGTGTATATCGCTGGGGAGGCTGTAGGGCTTTCAGCGAGGATCTGAGCACAGGACCCCGCGGCTTCTCTAAGTATAGCATAGCGGGGATCGCGGCGCACGCGGAGCTTCACTAAGAGAACGTGAGGTAAGGGCAGGGAGGCCTTGCCTCCTCAATCATAGCAAGGGTTGGGAATGAGACTAGACCTGCCAGAGCGAGAGGCATCAACTCGCTCACGGCGTTGTGATGTCGCTATGCCTGCTGTTTTTGGCGTGCGGGGGCGCGTTCGGTAAAATCAAACCTCGCATGGTGGAGGAAGGATATGGCGATCTCGCACGAGGACCTCAAGCTGAAGCTGGAGCAGGAGCGCGACCGCCTGCGCCGCGAGCTGGCCGAGATCGGCCTGCGCGTGGAGGGGAATCTCGGCTATGGCACGCATCAGGCCGATGATGCCACCCTGGCCTTCGATCAGGCTGCTGCCGAGGCCATGCGCCGCAACGCTGAGCGCATGTTGTACGATATTGAGCGGGCGCTGACGCGTATGGAAGAAGGGACCTACGGCATCTGTCGTGACTGTGGCCAACCCATTGACCCCGCCCGCCTACGGGCAATCCCCTATACGCGCTACTGCATGGACTGCGCCCGCCGTCACGAGGAATAGCCACCTTTGGCGGACCGCGCCCCTGCGCCCCAAATCATCCATCTGACCGTTCCAACAGCAGGCGAGCGCCTGGATCGCTTTGTGGCCACTGCATTGGGTATGCTCAGCCGCACAGAGGCGCAGCGCTTGATCCGTGCTGGTCACATTTTGGTCAACGGGCAACCCGCCAAGCCTGCGCATCGGTTGGTTCCCGGTGACGCGGTGACGGTTGCCCTACCGCCCCCCGAGCCGCAGACCCTCTCCGCTGAACTCATCCCGCTGGACGTGATCTATGAGGACACCGATCTGGTGGCCATCAACAAACCGGCGGGTATGGCCGTACACCCTTCGGCAGGCAACCGCAGCGGAACGGTGGTCAACGCGGCGTTAGCGCGCTGGCCGGAAATGCGCCGAGTGAGCGGCGAGGAACGCGCCGGTGTGGTGCACCGTTTGGACAAGGGCACCTCCGGTGTCTTGGTGCTGGCCAAGACTCCCCACGCTCTCAAGTCCCTTCAGCAACAATTCAAGGAGCGCACGGTTTACAAGCGCTACCTTGCCTTGGTGGAAGGTGTGCCGGCTAGCCCAAGCGGCCTGATTGAGGCGCCCATAGGCCGCGATCCCCGCCACCGCAAACGCATGGCGGTAGTGGCTGGGGGACGCCCAGCCCTCACCCGTTATGATGTGCTGGAAGATCTGCGCCATTACGCCCTCCTCTCGGTTGAACCGCACACGGGCCGCACCCACCAGATTCGCGTGCATCTGGCGTGGCTAGGGCACCCCGTGGTAGGTGATGCCACTTACGGCCCGCGTAGACCGCATGCTCTGCTACCTCGCCCTTTTCTGCATGCCGCTGAGCTGCACGTCTATTCGCCCTCCACAGGTGAGCGTCTGAAGTTCGCCGCGCCGCTCCCCCCCGCACTGGCAGAAGTGCTCGCCGACCTGCGGCGCAGGGTGTGACATTATCTGTCACAGGCGGGCGCTATAATTCTGTTTGAGGGATGCGGCTTGACCTGCACCATGAGAACATTTAGCATGGTCGGCAAAGCCTGAGGGAAAGGACAAGCCTGCCATGCGCGATGATGACCTGCGCATACTGGATCACATCAGCCTGCGCGATCTGGAGATCGCCCTTGACCTGCACACCCGTGAGCTGGCCAAAGTCACTGAGTATACGGCTTTCAGCTGGTCGATCAGCCGCCACCGCATGTTTGAGCGCTGCAAGCGCCAATACTACCTGAATTACTATGGCGCCCGTCGCGTGCGAGAGGCCCGCGAGCGGGTTGTCAGCGCGGTGTGGTGGCTCAAGCAGGTAACCCTTCTCTCAGCGTGGATCGGACAGGTCATCCACCATCTGGCAGCAACCGCCGTGCGTGCTCACCGCGACCGCCAACCAATTGATGAAGAGGAGTTGATAGAGCAGACGCTGGAGTACTATCACGCGGGTATCTACGCCTCGCAGCGTGGTGCCAGGCATGAGGGGGAGTGGCGAGTGCTGTTTGAGCATGTCTACCCCAATGATCCCTTTTCCATAGACCGCGACGTCGCCGAGGTACGGGTGAGCGACTTGGCGCATACCTTCTTTGAGAGCGAGGCATGGGAGCTCATCCGCAGCCTGCCACCGCAAGCCGTGCAGGAGGTGGATGTCTCCTTCCAATCGTTTGTGCTGACTGAGGTGCCACGCCTCGGCGAAGTGCGCGTGTTCGCTGTTCCTGACGTGCTGCTGCTGCACGATGATAAGGTCATCATTGTTGATTGGAAGACGGGGGATGTAACTGGGCGAGCGCTGCGTGAGCAGGCCGGCATCTACCGACTCTATGCCCAGCAGGTCTATGGCGTGCCCGGGGAGGCTATAGAGATCGTGCTGGCCAATCTGGACGACTATGGCGAGAGCGTGGAACCGCCCGGCGGTGTTCCTTCGGTGGAGGAGAGCCGCGCCTTTGCCCTGAGCAGTATTCAGGACATGGTGGCCCTGATGGAGAACGTGCCTTACAACACGGTCTCCATCAAGAACTTCCCCCGCACGGAAAACCTGGCGCTGTGCCAATGGTGCGGCTTCAAGCGCGCCTGCTGGCGTCATGAGGAAACCTATGGCTGATGAAACATGGCATTACAGCGGCGAACCCAATCCGCGCACCATGCTTGTTGAGGGGCCATTTGGGGCGGGCAAGACCTCCTTCGCCATTGAGACGCTCTTCACATGGCTGGAGGCCGGTGTGCTGCCGGAGCGCATCCTGGTGTTGGTGCCCCAGCGCTCCCTTGCCCGCCGCTATCTGCTGGCCCTGCGCGATGTGCAGCGCGGACCGGCGGGCACGGTGGAGGTGCGCACGTTAGGTGGACTGGCCAAAGAAGCGGTTGAGCTATACTGGCCACTCGTTGCCGAGGAGGCTGGTTTCCATGAGCCTCAGCGTGGGCCGCGCTTCCTGACCATAGAAACGGCACAGTACGTGATGGCACGCTTCGTAGGTGAGGCGGTGCAGCGCGGCGAGTTTGACGCCATCCACGTCTCTCCACCCCAGATTGCCCGGCAGGTAATTGACAACCTCGGCAAGGCTGCTCTCATGGGCATTGATTACCGCGAGGTGCCCAGCCTGCTCGCTGCTGCCTGGGGGCCGGAGCGCCCTCAGAAACGTGTGCTGGCCTATCAGGCGGCGGGGCGCGTGGCCCATGCCTTCCGGCAGTATTGCCTGCGCCACCGTCTGCTGGATTACTCCCTACAGATTGAGCTCTTCATCCGCCTCCTCAAGCAGCCATCGTTCCGTGAACGCTTCTACCGTCGCCACACCCACCTCATCGTGGAGCACATTGAAGAAGAGTCACCGCTCACGCACCGCGTGATCCGCGACTGGCTGCCTTACGTGCAGGGCGCCCTGCTGATCTACGAGTGGGATGGCGGCTACCGTGTCTTTTTGGGGGCCGATCCGGAGGGAGCTCGGGCGTTAGGGCGCCTCTGTGAGGGCACACTTACGCTGGGGCGTTCACGCCTCACCTCGCCAGCGTTGGAGGCCCTGCACAGCGAGGTGGCCTATGCTCTACGCCGCCCGGGGGCACATCCCGCCCCTGAGGGGGCCGATCTGGCCTTTGAATTTGCCTTCCACGCTTTCTATCCCCAGATGCTGGACTGGGTGGCGGAGAAAATCTACCGTTTGGTGCATGATGAAGGCATCCCGCCCCATGAGATCGTTGTGCTGGCTCCTTTCCTCAGCGATGCGCTACGCTTCTCACTGGGGCAGAAGCTGGAGCGTTACGGCATCGCCTACGTCAGCCACCGCCCCTCGCGCGCCCTACGCGATGAACCGGCAGCGCGCTGTGTGCTGACGTTGGCCGCCCTTGCTCATCCCCAATGGCAGCAGTTCCCACCTCAGGCGGACGTGGCGCAGGCGCTGCAGATGGCCATTGACGGGTTGGACCCCGTGCGGGCGAGTCTGCTCACCAAAGTCGTTTACCACCCTACCGGTGAAGAAGTGCTCACCTCCTTTGAGCGCATCAACCCCGAGATGCAAGCCCGCATTACCTATCTGGCTGGGCAGCGCTACGACCGCCTGCGCGGCTGGCTGTTGGACTATACACAGGATGGGGTAGCCCCGCTTGACCATTTCTTCAGCCGCCTGTTTGGGGAGGTGCTCTCGCAACCCGGTTATGGCTTTCACAGCGACGCCGAGGCGGGGCGCGTCACTGCCGAGCTGATCGAATCGGCGCGTAAGTTCCGCCAGTCGCTCCTTGCCGATGAGAGTCTGGATCAGGCCGAGATCGGACGGCGCTATATGGAGATCGTCAATCAGGGATTGCTGGCTGCCTTGTACGTCACCAGCTGGCAGGAGGAGGCCGCCAATGCGGTGTTTATGGCCCCCGCTTACACATTCCTCATGCGCAACCGCTCTGCCCGCGTGCAGTTCTGGCTGGACGTAGGGTCAACCGGCTGGTGGGAGCGGCTGGATCAACCGCTGACACACCCTTACGTGCTCTCACCCAACTGGCCACCGGGCCGCCTGTGGACGGAAGCCGATGAATACGAGCGCCAGCAGGACGTGCTCTACCGTCTGATGAGCGGCCTCATCCGCCGCTGCCGCGAGCGCATCTACCTGGGCATTAGCGACCTCGGTGAACAGGGCTATGAGCAACGCGGGCCGATGCTGCGTCTCTTCCAACAGATTCTGCGCCGCCACCCTCAACCCGGTGAGGTGACATCATGAGCGAGGCGGTTGCCCTGCGCCCCTCCCAACAGGCCGTGGTGGCCTACCGCGGCGGCAAGATGGCGGTGGCTGCCGTGCCTGGCAGCGGCAAGACGTTCACGCTCTCGCATCTGGCTGCTGCGCTGGTGGAGCATCTGGCCGATACGGGTCGCTTGGATGAGCAGGAGGTGCTGATCGTCACCTTCACCAACCCCGCGGTGAACTCCTTCCGCCGCCGCATTGCCGAGCTGGTGCGGCAGGAGCGCGGCCTGCTGCCCTATGTCGGCTACCGCGTGCGCACCCTGCACGGGTTGGCACATGACATCGTGCGTATGAGGCCCGCCTTGGTGGGTCTCTCGGAGACTTTTGAGATTCTGGACGAGCGCATCACGGCCAGTATCATCCGCGATCTTGCCGAGCGTTGGGTTCGGGCACATGGCGATAATCTGTTGCCTTACATGGAGCCGGGGCTGGCCGAAGATGTGGATCAACTGCGCTACCAGATCCGCCAGTACGGCCCAGAGCTGATTGAAAACATCGCGGCGGAAGTGATCCGGTTGGGCAAAGATTACCGCTGGGACCCCGACGACATGCGCGCCCGTCTGGAGGCACTGCCTTTTGACCTGCCGCTGGCGCGCATCGGCCTTGAGCTTTACGAGGAGTATCAGCGGGCGCTGAGCTACCGAGGCGGCGTGGATTTTGACGATCTGGTGCGCTTGGCGATGCAGGCACTGGAAACTGACGCTGAGTTTCTGGAGCGGCTGCGCCAACGTTGGCCCTATATTCTGGAGGATGAGGCACAGGATAGCTCCAAGCTGCAGAACGATATGCTGCGCTTACTCTCCGGAGACCGCAACTGGGTGCGTGTTGGCGATCCCAACCAGGCCATCTACACCACCTTCACCACTGCCGACTCTAACCTGCTGCGTGCCTTCATGAATGAACCGGACGTTGCCAAATACCCCCTGCCCGTTTCAGGGCGTTCGGCTCCCTCTATCATCGCGCTGGCTAACTATCTGGTGCGCTGGTCTAACACCAACCCGCTCATCCAGCATCTGTGGGGGGCGCTGGATGCCACTCAAGAGATCGTGCCCACCGACCCTGATGATCGCCAGCCCAATCCGCCTGACGGCCTTATCTATCTGGATTATGATCCCCAGAAGCCCATCACGCCGGAGGAGGAAATTCACCGCATTGCCACCTCACTGGAACGCTGGCTACCCGATCATCCCGATTGGACGGTAGCCGTGCTCGCACCCGAGAACAGCCGGGGCTTCAAGATGGCTGAGGAATTGAAGGAGCGTGGCATTCCCTATGAGGAACTGCTGCGCAGCACCTCCGCCACCCGCGACGCCGCCGAGCGCCTTCAGATCGTGTTGGACTTCCTTGCCGAGCCGAGCGACAACCGCCGCCTGGCGCGGCTCTACAGCGAGGTGTGGTGGCCCCTCTGCGGGCTGGACGATGACGAGGAGACGCGCTACCTGCGCGATCAAGTCCTGCGCATGTTGCGCCAACTTAAGACCACTGAAGATTTCCTCTGGCCCGGCCCGCAGAGCAGCTCCCTCGCCTATGAGGATGAAGCGATATCTCCCTTGGCCAAGGCGCACCTTGAGGCTTTCCGTGAGCGCGCGCAGATCTGGCTAAATGCCAGCATCCTGCCCATTGACCAACTGGTGCTTACACTCTCGCAGGACCTCTTCAGCACACAAGCTGACCTGGCGCTGGGGCACAAGATCGCTGTGGTGCTGGGCAGCATAGCCGCCAACAACCCGGATTATCGCCTCTCCCACTTCAGCCAGGAATTGCGCGTCATTGCCCAAAATGAGCGCCGTTTTCTGGGGTTTGACGATGCTACCGAAGGATATGAGCCCAAGCCGGGCATCGTCACTGTGGCGACCATGCACGCGGCTAAAGGGCTGGAGTGGGATCGTGTGTACCTCATGGCCGTCAACAACTACAGCTTCCCCGCTGCCCTGCCGGGCGATCAGTACGTCGCCGAGAAGTGGTTTATCCGTGATAGCCTCAACTTGCAGGCCGAGGCGCGTCAGCAGGTTGAGCTGCTCATGGCTGGGCGCGCCGCCGAGTATGTGGAGGGGAAAGCAACCCAACAGGCACGCTTGGAGTACGCCGCCGAGCGCTTGCGCCTGCTATATGTGGGCATCACCCGTGCCCGCCGCGACCTTATCATCACGTGGAACATGGGGCGTTATTGGGATCAAGGGCGCCGCAATGGGCCGGCAATAGCGCTCATCGCCCTGACGGATTTCTGGAGGGAGGGATTGCGCCCATGAGTGAAGGTGGCCCTTTCGCCCACTGGCAACAGGTGTTACAGCGGCATTACCCACTGCCCGAGGTTGCCGAACCGACAGACCGTTTGCCGCCTGCCTTCCAGTTCAGCCAGAACAGCCTGCAAGACTACGCCGATTGCCCGCGCCGCTTTCAGTTGCGCTACGTTCAGAGGGTACGCTGGCCTGCTGCCGAAAGTGAGCCGTTGGAGGAACATGAGCGTTTTATGGAGCAGGGGACGGCGTTCCATCGGTTGGTGCAGCAGCATCTGTTGGGCATTCCCGCCGAGCGGTTGACGCCGACCGAGTACCCCCTCGCCGAGTGGTGGGAGGCTTACCTGCGCACGCCGCCGCCTAACCTGCCCACCGCCTTGCGCCTGCCGGAAGTGCAGCTCTCCACACCTATCGGCACGCACCGCCTGCTCGCCAAGTTTGACCTGCTGGCGATTGAGCCCGGCCAGCGCGCCGTCATTGTGGACTGGAAGACCACGCGTACCCGTCCATCACGGGAGACGTTGGCGCGCCGCCTGCAATCGCGGGTGTATCCCTTTGTGGCGGTGGAAGCAGGGGCGCATTTGTTCGGCGGGCCGATCCAACCGCAGCAGGTCAGCCTGATCTACTGGTTTGCACCCGACCCCGCTGTGCCGGAGATCTTCACCTACAGCCACGCCGAGCATGAGGAGAACCGCGCATATCTCACTGCGCTGATAGAGGAGGTTTTGGCCCGTAGCGACCCCATCTGGCCGCTTACTGAGGATGAGTTCCATTGCCGTTATTGTGTCTACCGTTCGTTGTGTGATCGGGGCGTGCGTGCCGGTAGCCTTGACGACGGTGGGTTAGAGGCACAAGACGTAGATTTTGACTTTGAGATCGATCTGGAGGCCGTAGAGGAGATTGCCTTCTAGCTCTCCCTTTGTGCTCGCTCTGTGATGTCCTGCACCAGCGCGCTCAGGCGCTCAAAGTGCGATCCCTTCCAGTACACCCGTCCGCAGGTGCGGCAGAGGAAAAACTCCTCATAGTGCTGGCGCACGCGGGGCGGCAGCCGCTCGGCGATTTCCTCTTTGGCGATCCTTTCCAGCAGGCTGTTGCAGCGCAGGCAGCGCCGAAACGGCTCAATGAGGCGCAGGAGGTCAAAGTGCCGCACGACCTCCACCACCTGCCGATGCGGATCCGTCTCGCGCACACAATAGCCATGTGTGACCATGCTCCGCTTGAGCAGGCCTCGGTCGCGGGTGAGCAGGATGCGCCGCTCATGGCGAGAGATGTGGGCCAGCTCCTCATCGCGGTAATCGTTGCGATAGAGCGTGTCAAACCCCAGCAAGCGCAGATAGGCCGCCAGCCGTCCTAAGTGGGTATCCAGCACGAAGCGCACCACGCGCAACGGCTTGGGCCGCACGCGCAGAATGGGCGTGATGTCAAAGGCCTCAAAAACGGGATAGACGCTGATGCGATCGCCATCCTGCACCGTGTAGGAAAAATCCACCGACTCGCCGTTAGCAAGGATGAGGTCCACCTCGGTGTGGGGCACACCCAGCGCCTCAATGAGGTCTTTGACAGATGGGCGACCTTCAAAAGAGTGGGCAAAGGCGATATAGCGCTTCTGTGGTGGCAGGAAGTCGTTTAGCTCCGCATAGAAGCGGAAGGTGGCCTGCTTCGTGGCCATAGGAGTACTTGTTTTTTATCCCTGACCCTGCTTTTCCAGCAGCTCTATCGCTGCCTTGATGCGCCGCAGGCTGGTCTCCCGGCCAAGGATTTCCATCGTCTCAAAGAGCGGTGGGGAGACAGGCTGACCAGTGACAGCCATGCGCACCGCGCCGAACAGCTGCCCAGCCTTGAGGCCCAGCCGTTGCGCCAGATCGCGCATGGCAGCCTCCTGCGCGGGGTGAGAGAAATCCTCCAGCGCGGCCAGCGTCTCACAGGCTGCTCGCAGCGCGGCGAGGGTACTTTGGGCATCCATGCCGCTCTGGATAAGCCGCGCCGCATCGTCCAACGTAACAGTATCGCGGAAAACGAACCCCGCCATCTCCACCGCATCGTTGAGCGTCTTGATGCGCTCGCGCAGCAGAGGCACGAGCTTGCGCAACCGCGCCTCATCTGCCGCAAGGCCAGCACCCTCAAAGACGGGCTTCAGGCGGGCGGCGAGCTCCTCGTCGCTCAGCTTCTCACGGATGTAAACGCCGTTCAGCCATTCCAATTTCTCATAGGGCAGTTTGCCCGGCGCAGGGTTGATGTCCTCCAAACGGAAGCGTGCCATCGCTTCTTCGGGCGTAAAGACTTCGCGGTCATCCCCAAAGGCCCACCCCACGTTGGTGAGAAAGTTAACCACCGCTTCGGGCAGGTAGCCTGCTGCGCGGAACTCGCGCACCTGCACCAACACCTTAAGGCTACCATCCTGAAAGGCCTGATCGCGCTTGCTGAGCTTGCCCTTGCCGCTGGGGCTGAGGATCACCGGCAGATGGGCAATGACGGGCATCTCCCATCCAAAGGCAGCGTAGAGCTGCTTGTGAAGCGGCGCGGTGGCGATCCACTCGTCGGCACGCAGGATGTGGCTGATAGCCATGAAATGATCATCCACCACATTGGCCAGATGGTAGGTGGGCAGCCCATCGGATTTAAGCAGCACGAGGTCTTCCAGATCGGCGTTCTGGAAGACAATATCGCCGCGGATAACGTCGTGGACGACCGTCTCGCCATCCAACGGCATCTTGAAGCGGATGACATAGGGGCCATCCTGCGGCCCTAAGTTGAGGTCGCGGCAGTGACGGTCGTAGCCCGGCTTCTGCCCGGCAGCCAGCTGCCGTTGGCGCACCTCGGCCAGCCGCTCCGGCGAGCAGTTGCAGCGGTAGGCGTGCCCGTGCTCAACCAGCCACTCGGCCCACTCACGGTAGAGGGCGCTGCGCTCCGATTGGCGGTAAGGGCCGTAAGGTCCACCGATATCGGGGCCTTCGTCCCAGTGCAACCCCAACCAGCGCAGGCTCTCCATAATGTCCTGCTCGGATTCCGGCACGTAGCGTTTCTGGTCGGTGTCCTCAATGCGGAGGATGAAGCTGCCGCCGTGTTTGCGGGCAAACAGCCAGTTGAAAAGTGCCGTGCGTGCCCCGCCGATGTGCAAATAACCAGTAGGGCTGGGCGCAAAACGCACCCGCACCGGGCGGCCGGACGATTCGGGCAAAGGGTTCTCTCCTCTTATTAGATGGAATGGTCTTCTGCGGGTGAGATTATACCATAGGCTGGGGGCGCTTCCTTGCGGGGAATGGCCTTATGGTTCGCCTACTTTACGGTGCACGACCACGCTCTCCGCTAGCCCGACGCCCAACAGCAGGGTAACCAACGAACTGCCACCCGAACTGATAAATGGCAGGGTCAGGCCTGTGACGGGCATCAGGCGCACGTTCATCCCCACTGATACCAGCGTTTGGAAGAAGATGACCGTTGCCACGCCGATACAAATGAGGCTGCCGGCCATGTCAGGGGCGAGGCGTGCTGCCCGCAGCAGGCGCAAGATGACGAGCAGCATCAGCCCTAACACGGCCATTGCCCCCACAAAGCCCAGCTCCTCAGCCACCACGGCAAAGATAAAGTCGGTGTGTCGCACGCGCAGGAAGCGGTGCTGGGTCTGCGATCCGTTCATGTAGCCTCGGCCCAGCAGCCCACCGTTGCCGATGGCCGTCATTGCCTGCTCAATGTTGTAAGCGGCGGCAGGATCAGCCTCTGGATTGATGAACACCGCGATGCGCGAGCGCTGGTAATCTTCCATCTGCGTCCACAGGATGGGCAGAGCGACCAGCCCCGCTGCGACAAGGAGCGCGACGTGCTTCCAGTTCATCCCTGCCGCCCACACCATCACGAACCACACCACCAGCAGGAGGATGGAAATGCCCAGATCGGGCTGGATGAAGATGAAGAAGACCGGCAGCGCCAAGAACCCCAGCGACTTGAGCAGCGTGGGCAGGCGATGGATCTGCTCGCGGTTGCGGGCGAGCTGCTGCGCCAGCACTACGATCAAGAGGATTTTGGCCAGCTCCGAAGGTTGGAAACCGGCTATGCCAAGGTTGATCCAGCTCTGCGCTCCAGCCTCGCCTTCCACGCCCAGCAGCGTCCCCACTGCCAGGAAGAGCACCACCCCGCCGTAAATCCACAGGTAGGTGCTGGTGAGCAGGCGGTAATCCAGCGTGGCGATGAGGGGGACAAGGGCAATACCGACAATGCCATAGGTGATCTGGCTGCCGACGCGATCAGCGAGGCTGGGCACATCGTGGGTGGCGCTGGCGATCATCATCACGCCGATGACGATCAGGATCACCACGGCGACAAGCAGCGTGTAATCAAAGTTGCGGAAGAAGCGCCCCGCGAGGCTCACGAGTCCTCCCATGCCGTTTCTCTGGATGTTTGCAGTATAGCGATGGGTTGGTCGCTTTGCCAACACGCCTTCTAGCGGCGCTCGGCCAGCAAGCCCATTTGCTCCAGATGCGGGAACGGATCGTGGGCATGGGGCAGCCACATGGCCGCCACAAAATACTCCTGAAACTTGGGCTCAGCAGCTGTCTCTACGTACTCCACGGCGCGGGCGGCTTGCTGCGCCAGCAGGCGCTGCTCGGCGTTGAGCAGGGCAATGCGCGCCCCGTCGCCTGCTGAGTTGCCAACAGCCCGCACACGCTCTAGATCGCAGTCGGGGATCATCCCAATCAACATGGCATAGCGCGGGTCGATATAAGTGCCGAATGCTCCCGCCAGCTTGATACGGTCAATGTGGTTCACCCCTAGCCGATCCATAAGCAGGCGTGTGCCAGCGTAGAGCGCCCCCTTGGCCAGCTGAATCTGGCGCACATCATACTGGGTGACCACGATCGGCTCGCCGGTGGCCGTCTCATGTGCGGGGGCAAGCAGCAGCTCACCTGCTCCTTCGTTATGTGCCAGTGGGTGACGCCGATGGGCATCTGCCACAAAGCGCCCCGTGTGATCGATCAAGCCCGTGCGGAACAGCTCCCCTACCGCTTCAATGATGCCTGACCCGCAGATGCCGGTGGGGCGCAGTGTTTCACCCTCTGGGAGCTCATCGCTCCAGCGTTCATCGCCGATTACCTTGTAGCGCACACGTCCGTTCACCATATCAATGCGCACGCGCTCAATTGCCCCCGGCGCAGCACGCTGGCCGTGCTTGATCGTTGCCCCTTCAAAGGCCGGGCCGGTAGGGCTGGAAGCGGAGAGCATGCGCTCGCGGTTGCCCAGCAGGATTTCTGCATTGGTGCCAACGTCAATCACCAACGTGATCTGATCGTCCAGATGGGGCTGTTCAGCCAGCAGCACCCCTACGTTGTCCGCGCCGACATACCCAGCCACACAAGGCAGGATGTGCACTTTCGCCGCCGGATGCACCGCCTTGAGGCCTATATCGCGCGCCTTGAGGTCCAGCGCATCGTAGGTGGCCAGCGCGAAGGGCACACGCCCAATCTCCACCGGATCAATGCTGAGCAGCAAATGGTGCATGACGGTGTTACCTACCAGCACCATGTCTGTGATCTCGGCAGCCTCTATACCCGCCTTAGCGGCGGCGTTGATCGCCAGCTCATTGAGGGCGCGGATGATCGCCCTGTGCATACGGTTGACGCCCTGCGGCTCCGTCTGTCCGTAGGTAATGCGGCTGATGACGTCCTCGCCGTAGCGGATCTGTGGGTTCATCATCGCCTCGGTGGCGAGCACACGACCTGTGCGCAGGTCACACAGATAGCCCGCCACGGTGGTCGTGCCGACATCTACCGCCAACCCGTAAAGGCTCTCCACATAACCCGGCTCAATGCGGATCACCTCGCGTTCCTGCCACAGGGTGAGCGTCAAAGTCCATTTGCCGGCGCGTAGCTTCTTCTGCAGCTCGGGCAGCAAGATTACGTCCAAAGCGACGTCATGTAAGCCCCACTGCTCGGCCAGTGCGGCCTGCACACGCTGCCAGTCTGCCGGACCGCCCATCACGGGCGGTTCTACCTCCACGTATACCAAGCGCACCGCAGGGGCGACCTCAATTGTCAGGTCAGTAGCCTCTTTGCGGATGACCTGCTTGCGCGCCTGACTTTCTTCCGGTACGGTGATGAGCACGTCACCAACGATACGTGCCGAACAGGCCAGCCGCCGCTCATTCAGGTTGATGCCGTAGTGAGCAGCACAGGACCGTTCGGCCTCATTGGGTGGCGTGAGGTGGTCATCTGCCGAGGTGATGTGGTGTTTGGCAAACGTACCACGCTCCAGAACGACCTGACACTTGCCACAGGTCAGCCTTCCACCGCAGATTGACTCAATCTCCACGCCCAGCGAACGGGCTGCTTCCAGCACGGTAGTGCCCTCTGGAATATCCCCTCGTCGCCCCGAGGGCAGGAGGATAAGGCGATAGGTGTGCTGTTCAGGTGTGGGGTGGGACATAGCACCTCATCAGGTCACAAAGTATGCGCCTCTTTTGATGCTACCAGAGGCAGAATGTTCCATATGATAGCACACTCGTGAGGCTCTTTGCCGCAGCGGCTTGACAGATACCGCCGATCTGTGATATACAACGGGGCAGATTGACCAACTGCATCATTGAACTCCGGTCGGGGTGCCCTTTGCCCCGGATGGCAGGGCTTAATGGCGAATCCGGTGAGAGTCCGGTGCTGCCCCGCAACTGTAACCGCATCCTGTGATGCGGGAGCCAGGTCGCCCGCCCCGATCGAGTTCCTGACCTTCGTGGAGGGGGGTTTGGAACTGGGGCCGCTGGCTCCGAGCGTTCACCCTGGTGCAGCCCAGGCTGCATAGGGAAGACCGCAGAGAAAGTTCCACACCCCCGGCGCTCAGCCGGGGTTTTCGTTCCCCCCACCACGTAGTAAAGAGGGTGTTTCGCATGAGCGCTCTGGCCGGTGAAGGCACGGCCAAGTTTCTGCTGGCTTCCCTGCCCCTCTACCGCCGCTTGTTGATCATCAGCGTGGGCTTGATGGGCTTGCTTGTGCTGGCCGTCATCATCTCAGCAGCACACGGTGCTGCTCCCATCCCTTACGTGGATGTCGGCAGGTTGATCTTGCGCGGTGTGGGTTTGCCAGTGGGGCTGGACTTACCCGAAAGCCAGCTCACCATTGTCGTTCAGGTGCGCCTGCCGCGCATCCTTGTGGGGATGCTGGCCGGTGCGGCGCTGGCCTGCGCCGGTGTGACGTTACAAGGCATCTTCCGCAACCCGCTGGCTGACCCCAGCATTATCGGCGTCAGTGTGGGCGGCTCGCTGGGCGCAGTAATCGCCATCACGGCTGGGCTGACGGCAGGTGGACTGTGGATTATGCCGCTCTTCGCCTTCGTGGGGGCCATGGGCGCCGCCACGCTGGTCTATGTGCTCTCGTTGGTGCATGGGCAGTCCCAACCGGCCACGCTGCTGCTGGCCGGAGTGGCCGTCAATGCTTTCCTTGGAGCACTGATTTCAGCACTGCTGCTCTTCACCAATCAGTTCCCTGAACTGCAGGCCATCCTGAGTTGGATCATCGGCGGGCTGCGCGGGCGCGGCTGGGCGCATGTGGGTGCCATTGTGGGTCCGGTGGTGATCACCACCGGCTTGCTGTTCGCCTTTGCCCGCGATCTTAACCTGCTGCTGTTGGGCGAGGAGACGGCGCAAGGGTTGGGGGTCAACGTGCCGCGCACGCGTTTTGTGATGTTGGCGCTAGCGGCGCTGGCCACTGGTTCTGCGGTGAGCATTGCCGGGCCGATCGGTTTTGTAGGGCTGGTAGTGCCACACATGCTGCGGCTGGTGGTGGGGCCGGATCACCGCTTGCTGTTGCCCGTCAGTGCGCTGGGTGGGGCGCTCTTCCTGGTGACAACTGACACGTTGGCGCGATTGGTCATCCAGCCCGGCGAATTGCAGGTGGGGATCATCACCAACCTGCTGGGAGCGCCCTTCTTCCTCTACCTGCTGTGGCGCAACCGCAGGCTGTTGAGGACGCTGTGAGGTTCGCCGGGCTGTATCCGGAGCAAACGATCACAGAGAAAGGAGATAACGTATCCCATGAAGCGCTACCACTTAATTGCCCTTGTGATGTTGACACTGGCGCTGGTTTTGGCCGCGTGCGCCCCAGCGACCCCTACCCAAGCACCGCCTACCGAAGAGCCTTTCAGCGCCTCGGCTGTAGACGGGTTGGGGAACGAGGTCACGCTTAACGCCAAGCCACAGCGCATTGTCTCCATGACGTTGGGGACTGATGAGATCCTGTTGGACCTTGTAGGGCCGGAACGGCTGATCGCCGTGACCTACCTCGCCGCCGATGCCACCACCAGCAACATCGCCGAGCGGCCTGAGCTAGCGCAGATCCCCAACGTGATCCAGCCCAACCCTAGCCCAGAGCAGATTATCGCGCTGGAGCCGGATTTGGTGTTCGTGGCGACCTTTACCGATTCAACGATGATCCAGCAGCTGCGCGACGCCGGCCTGCCGGTCTTCGCTGTGGGCTTCTTCTCCTCCATTGAGGCTATGCAGCAGAACATCCTGACCATCGGCGATCTGGTGGGCGAGCCGGAAAAGGCAGCGGCCATGGTGGACGAGATGAACGCCCGCCTGCAGGCTATCGCCGAGGCGGTGGCTGGTAAAGAGAAGCCCAGCGTGCTCTACCTCGCTAGCGATGGCTGGGTAGCCGGCTCGGGAACAACGGTGGATGACATCATTGTCCGTGCGGGTGGGGTCAATGCAGCAGCGGACCTTGTGGACTGGAATCAGGTGAGCGAAGAGGTCATCATCCAGATGGACCCTGACTATGTGATCCTTTCCCCCTACGTGACGGGCGAGGAGTTCATCAATAACCCTGTCTTCGCTAACCTGAAGGCCGTGCAGCAGGGCCATGTGATGGCTATCAGTGACGCCTACATGAGTGCCACCTCGCAGTACATCGTGCGCGGGGTGGAAGAAGTGGCGCGTTTCCTGTATCCGGAGTTGGTGCCGGAGGGATGACCTCATGGTGGATGGCAGCAAGGCAGCCGGCGCGCATCAAGTTGTGCCCTTGATTGAGGCACAACAGATCAGTGTGACGCTGGATGGAGCGCCCATCCTGACAGACATCACTTTTGCCCTTCACGCCGGCGAGCTGGTGGGGCTGATCGGCCCCAACGGAGCGGGCAAGACGACGCTCCTGCGGGCATTGGGCGGGTTGGTGCGGCGCAGCGCGGGCGCGATCCGCCTGTGTGGTAGGCCGCTGGAGGTGCTCTCCCCCCGCGAGGTGGCGCAGCTGGTGGCTTACGTGCCGCAAGGGACGATGGCTGATTTCGCCTTTACCGTGCGCGAGATCGTGCTGATGGGGCGTAGCCCACACCTCGGACGCTTCCAACTAGAGGGGGCCAAGGATCACCGTATCGCTGAGGAGGCCATGCGCCGCCTATGCGTGGATCATCTGGCCGAGCGGCTTATCACCACCCTTTCCGGCGGGGAGCGTCAGCAGGTCTTCATCGCACGGGCGCTAGCCCAGCAACCGCGTGTGCTCTTGCTGGACGAGCCGACCGCCAACCTGGATGTGAAGCATCAGCTGGATGTGCTGGAGATGGCCGCTCGCCTCGCCGCTGAGGAAGGGTTGGGCATTGTGGCAGCCATTCACGATCTCAATCTGGCTGCGCACTTCTGCAATCGCCTCGTGTTGCTCCATCAAGGGCGCCTGCTGGCCGATGATGTCCCCGAAGCTGTGCTGACTCCTGCCAACCTGCGCCGCGCCTTTGAAGTGGAAGCGCAGGTGTACCGCGATCCCTATACTGACGTCCTACGGCTTTCGCTTGCCCGCAACGGCAAAGCGGCTTATCATCAAAGGGCAGTGGCACAATAAGGGCGCCCTCCCGCAGCGACCTTGTGCCATACCTGATCAACGATGCAGTAGGGGCGCCAATGCCCCTACTGCTCACTGTTCCTCTATCACAAGTACGCCATGGCCGAAACTGTTGACCTGCTCATCCGCAATACCAGTCAAGTCTGCACCGTTCCCGCCACAGAAGGAGGCCCCCAGCGTGGCGCCGCGTTGGGTACGTTAGGCCTTGTGGAACGGGGCGCGGTGGCCATCCGCAACGGCCTTATCGTGGAGGTTGGTGCGGAGGAGCACCTGCGTGCCCGTTACACCGCTGCCGAGGAGCTGGACGCAGGGGGGTGCGCAGTTGTGCCCGGCTTTGTGGACCCCCATACTCACCTGCTGTGGGCAGGCGACCGCGCCCACGAGTTTGAGATGCGTATCGCCGGGGCGACCTACATGGAGATCATGGCTGCGGGTGGCGGCATCAACAACACCGTCAGCCGCGTGCGGGCGGCCTCCGTTGAGCAATTGATGGAGGAGACTCGCCCGCGCCTGGACCGCGCCCTGCGGCACGGCACCACAACCGTTGAGATCAAGACCGGCTATGGTCTGAGTACCGAGGCCGAGATTAAGATGTTGGAGGCCATCTACTGCCTCGCTGCGGAGCACCCTCTGGATATCGTGGCGACCTTTCTTGGCGCGCATGCCGTTCCGCCGGAGTTCAAAGGGCGCACCGATGACTACGTGACGCTAGTGGTTGACGAGATGATCCCCGCCGTGGCTGCCTTTGCCCGCCAGCATGGCCAGCCGATGCCCTTCGTGGATGTCTTCTGTGAGGAAGGCGTTTTTGATGTGGCACAGACGCGGCGCATTCTGGAGGCTGCACGGGCGCATGGGATGCCGCTCAAAGTCCATGCCGACGAGTTTGTGGGATTGGGCGGCACACGCCTGGCCGTTGAACTGGGTGCTACCTCCGCTGATCATCTGGTCGCCACGCCGCCGGAGGACATCGCTGCGCTGGGGCGCGGGCAGACCATTGCGGTCGCCTTGCCGGGGACGCCCTTCGGCTTGGGGCACAAGGAGTACACGCCTGCTCAAGCCATCCTTGCAGCGGGCGGGGCGCTGGCGCTGGCTACTGACTGCAACCCGGGCACCTGCTGGTGCGAGTCCATGCCGTTCATCATGGCGCTGGCCAGCCGTGCCATGCATCTCACGCCCTCACAGGCGCTGGCTGCTGCGACGATCAACGCTGCCTTTGCTGTGGGGCGCGGCGAGATGGTCGGTAGCCTTGAACGGGGCAAGCAAGCCGACCTGTTGATCTTGGAAGTGCCGGATTATCGCCATTTGTGCTATCGTTTTGGCAGCAATCTCGTGCGCACGGTGATCAAGAAAGGACGAGTAGTAGCGTAGATGGAGCTCTTGCAGCCTATTGCAAACCTTCTGGGCATAACGACAGGGCAGCTGGTGGCGCTTGCAGTGATCGGCATGCTGCTCCTCGTCGGCTGGTATGCGCTGAAGCTGGCGCTGAAGATCGCCACGCGGCTTTTCAGCGCAGGCTGTCTGACAATCTTGCTGATTGCAGCAGGACTGTACTTGTACTTTGCGCTGCTCGCCCGTTAGTGGCGACGATTCCGCGCTCCCAGAAGTCTGCCACCGGTGGGATGATAGTCCCATTCCGCAAGATTAGCTATGCAGCGCTGTGTGTGTTCTGGTTACAGCGATAGTGCTGCTTCCACTGTCAGCGGAATGCCAGAGCGTTTGATAGTGGGAGTGGCGTGCAAGTTACCCCTGCTGCTGGTGCTCTTTGTGCTTGTCGCTTGCTCCACATCCGTGCCGGAGGCTACCGCTAACCCTACTCCCTCGCTTTCCCCTCGGCTGCCTACAGCCACGTCTATACCTACATCCACGCTCACACCGACCGCCACCCCCATCCCTACCCCAACACCTCGCCCTACACTGGCACCGCAGGCCATCACGGCGCAGACGGCGGCGCAGGTGCAGGCTGTGCTGATCTTGGATGAGCACTATGGGGCGATCTGGGGTGTGGACGTTACCGCTGATGGCAGCCTGATCGCCTCGGCCAGCACCGACCATCTGGTGCGCCTTTTTGACGGGCACAGTGGGGCGCTGCTGCACATCCTAGAACGCCACCGTGATACCGTGTACTGTGTGGCCTTCTCGCCGGATGGCGCACGGCTGGTCTCCGGCGGGCGCGACCGCACCGTGCAGATTTGGGATGTGGCCACCGGTGAGCGTCTCAACGGTCAGCGGGCAACGGGCGAGGTGGCACAAGTGGCCTTTGCGCCCGATGGCACGCGCTTCGTCGGTGTGGGCTTCTTCAGCGCCATCGGCGAGGTGTGGCTGACTGACGGTGGGCCTCTCTTCACTCTGGAGGGACACACCACCCGCCTGCGCAGTGTGACCTGGTCACCCGATGGGCGCTGGATCGCCAGCGGCAACTCGGAAGGAGGGATCATCCTTAACGATCCCGAAAACGGCCGGCCGCTGCGCGTGCTGGGCACGGTGCAAGGCGACGTCAACGCGCTAGCCTTCTCGCCAGATAGGGCGATCCTCGCGGTGGGCACAGCGCGGGGTGTGGTGGCGTTGTGGGACCTCGCCAGTGGGCAGATTGTGGCCTCGTGGGGGGCGCATCAGGGTGGTGTGCTGGACGTGGCCTACTCACCTGACGGTAGTCTACTCATCACCTCCGGTGGCGATGGCGTGGTGCGCCTGTGGGATGCTCCCGCGCTGATCGGTATGTTCGGCTCAGCAGCAACGGCGCACCGTTTGGCGACGCTGGCTGGGCATGGTGAGGTGGTGCGCAGCGTGGCCATCTCAGCCGATGGCTCTACACTTGTCTCCGGTGGTGGGGATGCGCGGGTATTCGTGTGGCGTGTAGTGGGAGATGGCAGCCGGTAGGGGTGGCTTCCCCTGCGTTCCTTGCCTGCTCTGTACCCCCTCATATGCTTGACAAGGGTTGAGGATTCGGCTACATTTCACGCCGCTTGTGCATTCCACAGACTAAGGAGCCGTCATGCGAGAGATCACCGTCGCGATCGTGCAGATGAACCCCGCGCTGGGTGAGATGGAGGACAATCTGGTCAAGATGTCAGAGTTTATCTCCAAGATCGCCACCCAGCAGAAAGTGGACATCATCCTCTTCCCGGAACTCGTGACCAGCGGCTATGAGCTAGGAGTGAAGTTTACTCAGGCGGCGCAGGTCATCCCCGGCCCCACCGTCAACCTGATTTCGCAGCGGGCACAGGAATTGGGCGTGCACATTGGGTTTGGGATGGTTGCTAAGGAGCGTGTGGAGAGCATCCTCTACAACGCAGCTGTGCTTGTGGGGCCGGATGGTGAGCTCATCGGCGAATACTACAAGACGCACCTCAAGGGTGAGGAGCGCATGGCCTTCCGTGAGGGCTATAAGCTGCCCGTCTTTGAGACCGAGTTCGGCGTGGTCGGTTTGATGCTAGGCTGGGATCTGGCCTTTCCGGAGGTGGCACGCAGCCTAGTGCTGGACGGTGCAGAGATGCTATGTGTGCTTGCCAACTGGGAAAAGGATGCCATTGACGAGTGGAAGACGCTCGTCAAAGCGCGCGCCTATGAGAATGCCTGCTTTGTTGCTGCGGCTAACCGCGTAGGCGAGGACGTGACGCTGACCTTCGGTGGTGAGAGCATGATTGTAGGGCCGCAGGGGCGGGTGTATGCGCATCTGCCCGGCGAAGAGAAGGTTGAGGAAAGCAGAGAAGAAAAGAAGGCAGAGAGCGAGAAGAAGGAGAAAGAGGAGAAGGAAGCCAAAGAGAAGCCCAAGACCAAACCTCTTGAGGGCTATGCCGTGGCGCGCATTGACCTTGATGAGATCCGCCGCTTCCGCGAGCAGCGCCAGACGCTCCAGACGCGCCAGCCTGCCATCTACCGCTCCATTGTGCGCCGTTACTAGGGGGTAGGGGCTGCGTCCTGCGGCTTGGGAGATATCCCATCTATTGTCCAAGTGCGGCGGCCTCGGAGGCCGCCGTTTTCACACGCGCGGAGGGAGAGACATGGATTGCATTGACTTGCGCAGCGATACCGTCACCTGGCCCACGCCAGAGATGCGCGAGGCCATGGCCCGCGCCGAGGTTGGTGATGACGTGTGGGGTGACGATCCAACCACCCTGCGATTAGAGGCTTTGGCTGCGGAACGTATGGGCAAGGAAGCAGCTCTCTTTGTCCCCAGCGGCACAATGGGCAACCTCATCGCCCTACTAACCCACTGCTTGCCCGGCGATGAAGTCATCGTGGGGGATGTGGCCCACATCTTCAAGTACGAGGCGGGCGGTGCGGCGGCGTTGGGTGGCATTCAATTGCACACTGTGCCGGTGCATCCTGACGGCACACTGGCGCTAGAGGATATTCGCCATGCTATCCGCGAGGATGACATCCACCATCCACGCACGCGGCTGGTGGCGTTGGAGAACACACAGGGTAGTGTAGGCGGTGTGCCCCTCACGCCGCAGTACATGCAAGCGGTGCGTGCCCTGTGCGATGAGTACGGCCTGTTGCTGCATCTGGATGGGGCGCGGGTGTGGAATGCCGCTGTTGCGTTAGGCTGCGATGTGAAACAACTGGTCGCACCAGCGGACTCGGTGATGTTTTGCCTCTCCAAGGGGCTGTGCGCACCCATCGGTTCCATACTGTGCGGCTCACGGGATTTTGTGGAGCGGGCGCGGCGTGTGCGCAAGCGTCTGGGGGGTGGGATGCGCCAGACCGGCATCTTGGCCGCCGCCGGTATCATCGCCATAGAGAAGATGACCCAGCGCCTGCATGAAGACCATGCCACCGCCCACCGCTTAGCTGAAGGGTTAGCGCAGATCAAGGGCATCCGACTGGACTTTGGAATGCCACGTACCAACATGCTCTTTTTCTCGCTGGACGAAACGATCCCTTACGATGCGCCCACCCTCGCCGCCATCCTACAACGGGATTACAATATCAAGCTGGACGTCACAGGCAAGCGCAGTTTCCGCGCTGTGACGCATTACTGGATCACACCGGAGTGCGTGGAGGAAACCCTGCACGCCTTCCGGTCCCTGTTGGAGCGTCCTGCTTGATGCGACCTCTTGGCCTCTTTTCGGCCCGCAAGCCCGAGCCACCCGGCTACGCCGTCCATCCCGGCAAGCCACTGGTACACGGCAGGGAGGTCATGCCGGAGGTGCCGCCGCTGGTGGCCCCGCCAGTTGATCGTGAGAAAGCCCGCCGTCCCCTCAGGCCGGGCCTGCCACCGCTGGTGCACGTTCCTCTCCCACCACCGTCCGCTCACCAGATCGCGATGCCCTATTCGCCACCTGCCGAACGTCCCACCGTGATCAAACCCCTCATCAGTGAACGGCCCTCTTTTCCCGTCGCAGCGCCGCCGCCTGCGATCGGCACCCCCGCCCCTGCCGTCCGTTCACAAGAAGCTGCATCTGTTGCCCTTACTTCTCCCGCAGCGGGTGCTGCCGTTCAGCCTACGCCTGTGTTGCGCCTGGATCCCCTCTATGCTTATCTGCTCTATCTGGCGCTGGGGTTGGGGACGCTTTACCTTGGCGTTCTGGACCTCATGGAGCGCTATACGGTGCTGTGGGTGGCGCTGATCGTGCTGGGTGTAGCCCTTATGTTGACAGATGAGGGGGTAGAACTGCACGCCCCGTCGCCGCTCAGTCTGGGGTGGGGATTCGGCGTGGGGGTAGTGTTCAGCCTGCCGCTGATGATCCTCATCAGCGGTGGGTTGGCCGACCTCAGCGGCGTGCTCTTTCGTGAGGCAGGGGCGGCACTGCGCTTCCAATCGCTGGCCATTGTTGGCCCGCTAGGTGAGACGCTGTTCTTCCGCGGCGTGCTTCAGCAGCGGCGTGGCTTCGCGGTGAGCACGCTTGCCGCGGGACTCAACGCACTGCTGTTCTATTGGCCTGCTGCCGCAGGGATGCCTACCTACTTCGCTGCTGCCGTCTTTTTTTCCTTCGTGCTGGCGGGCATCTACAGTTTTATGCGTATACGCTATGGACTATCCGCTGCCCTGACCTGCCAGATAACGGCCAACCTGGCCTTGTTCGTCGTGCCCTACCTGTTGGCCTGAGTTGCGAAGCAGCGAAGGACGCAGAAGAGGCGAAATCATCCCTTTCGCGATGTCCCTTTACCCTAAACATAAGACCCCTTCCGGGCATGATATAATGGGGGCGCAGCCCTTCTGTAAGTTTGTGCGTGTACATTGGCCCATCCGTTAGTCCGAGGAGCCTGATGTGAGCAAAAGCAACGAACGCAACCCCGGCATCCCGCTGGAATTGGGCTGGGTGCAGGGCGTGAGCATCAACCGCAGCGCCGTTGAACGGCGAGCAGCCACATTGACCGCACGCCGCTCGGTGAAGAAGGAATGGCAGGCCGCCTGGCTGCTCAAGGCTGTTGCCTGCACCGACCTCACCACGCTCTCTGGCGACGACACGCCAGGGCGGGTGCAACGCCTGTGCGCTAAAGCCATCCAACCGGTGCGGCAGGACCTCCTTGCTGCGCTGGGCCTTGATGGCCTGCGCGTGGCAGCGGTGTGTGTCTATCATGCCCGCGTGCGCGATGCGCTCGCCGCTCTGCGCGGCACCGATATTCCGGTGGCGGCAGTCTCGGCGGGTTTTCCTGCCGGGCAGAGTGCTTTCCCCCAGCGCGTGGCCGAGATTGAGCAATCAGTGGAGGCAGGTGCGCGGGAGATTGACGTCGTGATCTCGCGTGAGCATGTGCTCACCGGTAACTGGCCAGCGCTCTACGAGGAAGTCAAGACCTTCCGCGCGGCTTGCGGCCCAGCGCACCTCAAGACCATCCTCGCCACCGGCGAGCTGGCCACCCTGACGCAGGTCTATCAAGCCAGCATGGTGTGCATGATGGCGGGCGCCGATTTCATCAAGACCTCCACCGGCAAGGAGAAGGTAAATGCCACGCTGCCAGTGGGCTTGGTGATGACCCGCGCCATCCGCGAATACCACGAGCGCACCGGCCATCGCGTAGGCTTCAAGCCGGCGGGGGGCATCAACACGGCCAAAGCCGCGCTTAACTGGCTGATTTTGGTGAAAGAGGAACTGGGCGATGGCTGGCTGGAGCGCTCGCTGTTCCGCATCGGCGCCAGCAGCCTGCTGGAGGACATTGAGCGCCAGCTCTCGCACCATGTGACGGGGCGCTACGCTGCCCGCCACCATATGCCGATGGGATAGCATTGCTCCCTTTCCCTTCTCCACGAGCGGAGAGAGAAAGGGTTGGGGATGGGAGTAAGGCTAAGCCCCGCAAGAGGAGTAACCGATGGCTGTCGCAGACATCTACAAAACTATGGCCTACGGCCCCGCACCGGAGTCGCCCGCCGCAGCGTATCGCTGGCTGGATGAGCACAAACGGCGCTTCGGGTTGTTCATCGGCAACCGCTGGGTGGAACCTTCCACCGCTGAGTACTACACCAATTACAATCCGGCCACCGGCGAGGCACTCGCCGAGACAGCGCAGGCCGGGCAAGAGGATGTGGAGGCTGCCGTCAAAGCCGCCCGCGAGGCCTTTGCGGCATGGAGCACCACGCCCGGCCATGTGCGGGCACGCTACCTCTATGCCATCGCCCGCCACATCCAGAAACATCACCGCCTGTTGGCTGTGATCGAATCGCTGGACAACGGCAAGCCGATCCGCGAATCCCGCGATGTGGACGTGCCGCTGGCTGCTCGCCACTTTTATTATCACGCCGGTTGGGCGCAGCTCATGGAGAGTGAGCTGCGTGACTACCAGCCGCTGGGTGTGGTGGGGCAGATCATCCCCTGGAACTTCCCCCTGCTCATGCTGGCGTGGAAGATCGCCCCGGCGCTGGCGATGGGCAACACCGTTGTCCTCAAGCCTGCCTCCTACACGCGCTTGAGCGCCCTGCTCTTCGCCGAGATCATCGCCGAGGTCGGTCTGCCGCCCGGTGTGGTGAACATCCTCACCGGCAGCAGTAAGGTGGGGACGATGCTGGTTGAGCATCCCGACGTGGACAAGATCGCCTTCACCGGCTCAACCGATGTGGGGCGTATCCTGCGCCGTCAGACGGCGGGGTCAGGCAAACGGCTCTCGCTGGAGCTGGGGGGCAAATCGCCCATCATCGTCTTTGACGATGCCGATCTGGACAGTGCCGTTGAGGGCGTGGTGGATGCCATCTGGTTCAATCAGGGGCAGGTGTGTTGTGCCGGATCGCGCCTGTTGGTACAGGAGAGCATAGCCGAGCGCTTCATCGCTAAGCTCAAGGCGCGCATGGCTCATCTGCGCGTGGGCGACCCGCTGGACAAAGGTATTGACATCGGCGCCATTGTGGATCAGACCCAGTGGGAGACGATAGACGGCTGGGTGAAGCGCGGCGTTGATGAAGGGGCTGAAGTCTTCCAGCCGGATATTGAGATGCCCACCAAAGGGTGCTTCTACAAGCCCACTCTGCTCCTTAACGTGGCGCCAACAGCCAGCGTGGTACAGGAGGAAATCTTCGGGCCGGTGCTGACGGTGATGACCTTCCGCACACCGGAGGAGGCGGTGCTGCTGGCCAACAACACGCGCTATGGGCTGGCCGCCAGCGTGTGGAGCGACGACCTCAACGTGGCGATTGATGTGGCGCAGAAGATCAAAGCTGGCACGGTGTGGATCAACTGCCACAACGTGTTTGACGCCGCGGCGGGCTTCGGTGGTTACCGCGAAAGCGGCTTCGGGCGCGAAGGGGGTAGAGAAGGCCTCTTTGAGTATGTGCGCCCCAGGTGGCAGGCGCGCCCGCGCCCCCGGCTGGACGAGGCCGCCAAACAGGCCAAATGGGGTGAAGCCATCCCCGGGCGCCCGGCGCCCCTCAACGGAGCCGGGCCAGAAGGGGGTGCGGCAGCCGATGGCACCCTCCCGCCGATTGACCGCACACCCAAGCTCTATATCGGCGGCAAGCAGGTGCGCCCCGATGGAGCTTACAGCCGTCCTGTCTTCGGCCCCAAGGGGGAACTGCTGGGCCATGTGGGCGATGGCAACCGCAAGGACATCCGCGATGCGGTGGAAGCGGCGCACAAGGTGGCCGGTATGTGGGCCTCCGATCGCTGGGCGGAGCGCTCGCCCTACAACCGCTCGCAGATCCTCTACTACCTTGCTGAGAACCTCTCCGTGCGCGCCGAGGAGTTTGCGCGGCGCATCGTCGCCATGACAGGCCGTCCGCTCAAGTCGGCGCGTGAGGAGGTGGAGGCGGCGGTTTCGCGCCTCTTCACCTATGCGGCATGGGCCGATAAGTACGGCGGCGTAGTGCAGGAAACGCCCCTGCGTGGCGTGACGGTGGCCGCCTACGAGCCAATCGGCGTGATCGGCATCGCCTGCCCAGACGAGTACCCGCTGTTGGCCTTTATCTCGCTCATGGCTCCCGCCATTGCACGCGGCAACACGGTGGTGCTTATCCCCTCAGAGAAACACCCGCTGTGCGGCACGGACTTCTATCAGGTGCTGGATACCTCCGATGTGCCGCCCGGCGTGGTCAACATAGTCACTGGCGATCGCGATCATCTGACGCGGGTGCTGGTGGAGCACGAGGACGTGGATGCAGTGTGGTACTTCGGCAGTGCGGTGGGCAGCTACCACGTAGAATCCCTCTCCGCGGTGAACATGAAGCGTACGTGGGTCAGCTACGGCGAGCCGCGCGATTGGATGAGCCGTGAACAAGGCGAGGGCGAGGAGTTCCTGCGCCAGGCCACGCAGGTCAAAAATATCTGGGTGCCTGCAGGGGCGTAGCTGTGGTGCTGGGAAGACTCCCTGAGGCCCATGCATGCGGCGAATTCATGAAAAATTCATGGAAAGAAGGCCTTTTGACCTTGCGCTGTGGAGCGTTATGAGTAGGATGGGGGGATGAAGAGGCATGGATACTGCCTTCTTCAAGGCAAAAGACCTTTTTCGGGAGGGAGCTTCCATGAAGATCTCACGTAAGCTGTTGTTGGCAGTTGGCCTTGTGGCTGCCGCGCTGCTGATGGTCATGCCGGCTATCGCCGCATCTAACGGATCGATCTGGTTCTGGGGAACGGGGGATGTTGACCCTGACTGTGACAATTCGGATTTGGACTACAGCTACAATCTGACGCCCAACGCCGACGACGGAGGAGGCATTGATGACTTCGCTGTCGTCACGGTGGATGCAATGGGCCGTCCGTTGGATGTGGACTACGGGTGGGCATTCACATCCACCACGCCGTTCACAAGCGGGGACGACACTGATATGGGCCTCATCTACTCCATCGCCTACCGGCCTGTGACCATTGCCCTGTTTGATATCCCTTACGCCGGCGGTGCGCCTTTTGAGAACTCAGTTGCCGGCTTCAACTGGGTGATGGCCAATGGTACTTTCATGGCCGAGGCAGTGATGGACCCGGCGGCCGTGAACGCAGCGGGCTGCGCGGGGCTTCCGCTGTTGAGCGAGTTTAGCTTCAAGCCTCCCGCCGCCCCCGTTGTTCTGTGGCCGGGTGACGACCGCCTGAACCCGCATGAAGGAGCGCCGGTGGCTATCTACGCTGTGGATGGCGCCTACGAGATCTTCAGCGTGGATCCCGGCACGAGCGAAGGGTGGCTGGCCTTCTCGTTTGACATAGAGGGGCTGGAGGCAGGTAGCGCGCCCTTCGTGGTGGCCACAGGGGTGAACGCTTTCAGCGGGCAGCCCATCACGGTGTACCTGCTGCCCTCTGAGGAGCTGCAGCTCAACACCTACTATGCGGATGGCAAGCCCTACATCGTCACTTGGCCACTGGGCAGTGCAGACCCTGGTGAGCTATACATCCAAGCATGGTAGACCCCAACTGAATAGCCATGCAAAGGGGCAGCCCAAGGCTGCCCCTTTGTGTTGTGCCTCCTTTTGGGTGCTCTTCTGGCACATGGGCGGAATCTCTTGTTAAACTAAAGGGTATGAGGCAATGTGCCATCCCGGCCAGTGTGATGGCTGCCTTGGCCCTTACACTGGTGCTCTCATCTTCCCCGCCCACACCTGTTGAGCGCGCCCATGCGCAGGCTTCGGTGCCCTCCGAACCGCCGCCTGCCCCCGCTCAGCCTATCTTCCGCCTGCCTTTTGAGCTGCCGCCCGGCCCCAGCACGTGGCTGATCGCGCAGTGGTACGGCAACACGCAGTTTGCCTACCACTGGCGCCATCTATGGTATGAGGCTGGGCAAGGGCTGCACTTTGGTCTGGACTTCGGCGCGCCGTGTGGCACGCCCATCGTTGCTATCGGCGATGGCGTGGTGACTCACGTGGATGCCCCGCGCTTTGGCTCCGGCCCCCACAACCTGATCATTGACCACGGCAACGGCTTTGCCTCGCTGTACGGCCACCTGTTGCATACCCCTGCCCTGCGCCCGGGTGATGCTGTCCGGCGCGGTGAGGTAATCGCTTTGAGCGGTGACCCTGATCAGAGCTGCACCTCGCGCCCGCACCTGCACCTGGAGATCCGTGACGCTTCCTATCACTACGCCTACAATCCGGTGCAGTTCATCACTGCCGATTGGGACAGTTTGGCGCTCTTGGGGCCGCGTGGCGGCTTCCAGCGCGACCTCAGCGATCCCCAGCGCTGGGTGACGCCCGCCGATCAGCCCATTGTGGATTTCTGGGCAGGGCCACTCAACGATTACGCTTATCCCTGGCCACCGGATTGGTCTCAGTGAAACCTCATCCTCTGCTGTTCGTGGCACTGCTGATGGGTTGGCTGGCGGCGTGCACATCTGCGGCAGGTGATCCTGTCCGCATGCCGCCAGCTCCTGCGACTCGCTCGCTGCTCCCTGTCACATCCTTGCCCGATCCCAACGCGTCGGTCGCCACATCGCCCCTCGCCACCGCAAGCCCGGCCTTCACTCCCACTCTCGTTCGCCTGACCGACCCCGGCTGCTGTGCTGACCCTTTCTGGTCACCCGATGGCCGCGAAGTGCGCTTTATTCACCGCCCACCGGAGGCTGAGCACGCGGCCATCTACGGCGTAAGCGTCCTCGGCGGTTCTCTGCGGTTGGTCAGCGAGCAAGTGGGGCTCTTCAGCCCGGACGGGCGTTACTTGGCCTACCTCAACAGCGAGGGTGTCACTACTATCCGTGATACCCTCACGGAACGCACATGGCCGCTCTACAATGGTGCCCGGCAGCCGATCTTTTCGCCACACAGCCGCCGCCTCGCCTGGAGCGAGATCGTGCCTGCCGCTATCTTCAGCAATCGCCGCGCCACCGTGTACGTCTCCGATCTGAATGGAAAAAACCAACAAGAAGTGGCTATCCTGCGCGGTGGGGGCATCGCCGGGTGGCTGGATGACGACCGTTTGCTGCTCATAGGCCGCGACCTCACCAGCGAGCAACCCTACCCTGACCTCTTCAGCCTCTCGGTGGTGGATGGCACGCGCACGCTTCTGGTGCAGAACCGCCGCCTGCGCTCCGTGAGCATCGCTCCGGGCGGAGAATGGGTGCTCTACGTGGTCACCTTCAGCCCCGAAGGCCCTGAGGAGGATGGCTTATGGGTGATCAGAACGGATGGCAGCGAGCGCCAACGGCTGGACGTGGCTGGCAGCGCCCAGTGGCGCGATGCCAACCGCCTGCTCATCGTCCCCTTTGAGCCTGGCAACCCTAGCCACCGCCTCGTGCAGTTTGACACGGCCACCGGTGAGATCACCGCCCTGACCGATCCGCAGACTTTCCCCTTTCGCATCTCGGCGGGTTACTGGAGCGTCTCACCACGAGGTGACTATGTGGTCTTCCTCAACGCGCAGGATGGAGCACTGTGGGCCTTTGACCTGCCGCCAGACTAGGCGCCTTTCGTGCCAGGGGCGACATGCTCCAGCCAATCCACGAGCGCCCTCCCCTCCAAATCGGCGGGGGTGAGCACCTCTACACCAACCTCCGGCAGGTCGGCATTGCCATCGCCGATGCTCAGGACAGCTCGTCCCTGCTCAAGCGCTCGCCGCACGGTGCTCATGCTGCCGCTGTCTGCTCCGCCAGACTGCACCAAGATCACCGCGCGGCTTAACCCGCTGGTGATACGGTTGCGGGCGATGAGGCTCTGGCGACTGACGGTAGCCAGCGGGTGGACTTCGCTGAGCAGCGCACCTTGCTGGGCGATGGCCTCAGCCAGTTGCTTGTGAGCAGATGGATAAACCGATGCCACACCACTTCCCAACACGGCCAGAGTGCGCCCCCCTGCCTGAAGCGCGCCATAATGGGCAGCGGCGTCAATCCCCAGAGCAAGGCCGCTGACAATCGTCCAGCCGCGTTCGGCCAGCATAGCAGCGGTGCGCTCGGCCAGCCTTGCGCTCTCCGGCGCCGGCGTGCGTGTGCCGATGATCGCCGCAGCGCGCCCATCTTGTGGGGTAAGCGCGCCGCGCACAAACAGCACTGGCGGGGCGTCAGTGCAGTGCAGCAGGTTGGCGGGGTATTCTGCGTCCTCCCATGTCAGCACGGCAATGCCTTGCGCAGCGAAGCGGGTCAGCTCATCCTCTACGGCGGCCACATTCAGGTTGCAGATGGCCGCCGCCGTCTGCGGCCCCACGCCACGCACACGCATCAGCTCTTGCGCAGAGGCTGCCAGAACAGCCTCCACGCTGCCAAAATGGCGCAAGAGGGCGGTCATCGTTTTGCCGCCAACCCCTGCCCAAGCTGCCAGCGCTGTCCAGTGCGCCCTGCTCATCGCGGTATGTGCTGATGAGTCCTTGCGGTGGCCGCTATTCTGCGCTGGCTTCCACGCCAATCACTTCTTTGATGTCGGGGAAGAATTGGCGCACGGTGCCTTCAATCCAACCGTGCAGGGTGTGGATAGAAAGTGGGCAGCCCACGCAGGCCCCGCCCAGCTCCACGCGCAGGGTTTGTCCATCGTAGTCCAGCAACTTCACCCAACCGCCATGATATTGCTCAATGTAAGCGCTCAGGAACTCAATCAGTCCCTTCATGCGCGTATAGTCGTCGTGGTTCTCCGCTGGAACATATTGTGGCAGTCCGCTCATGGTGTTCCCTTTCTCGCTGTCCTTCGTCTTTGCCTTTTACGTTCAGTATAATCCAGGCTACCCCAGAGCGCAGGGAGGATTGCCACACCAAAACGATGAAATCTATCCTTGTTGTCGGTGCCCATCCAGATGACGAGACTATGCTCACCGGCGGCACGCTGGCTCTCTTGGCCAGCCGTGGCGTGCAGGTGCACATCTTATGTGCTACACGCGGTGAAGGCGGCGAGCTGGGCGACCCGCCCCTTTGTGAACGCTCGCAGCTAGGGGCCGTGCGCGAGCGTGAGCTGCGCTGTGCTGCTGCTGCGCTGGGCGCGGCCAGCGTCTCATTTTTGGGTTACGTGGACCCCTTGGTCGGCCCTGATGAGGCGCTTTACCCCTTTGAGGCCGATTTCGGGACGCTGGCAGCGCAGATCCGCCATGCCATGCGAGAAGTGCAGGCTGACGTTGTGCTCACGCATGGCCGCGATGGTGAATACGGCCATCCAGCCCATCAGTTGATCCACGAGGCCGTGCGCGCTGCCGTCGCGCAGGCTGCATCGCGCCCCTTATTCTATAGCTTCGCGGCCAGCGTGCCCGGCATAGACGATCGCTTGTGGAACCAGAGCGATCCGGCGCACTTGGCGCTGGACGTGCGCCCATGGTTGGATGCGAAGGAAGCTGCCGCCCGTTGCCATGCCACCCAGCACGCGCTCTTCCTGCGCCGTCACCCCGGCAAGACACTGCGCGAGGCACTGCGCACAGTGGAGGGGTTCCACCGCCACCACCCGCCGGTTGAGGATGGTTATCCTCGCGATCCGTTCGCTGATCTGCTGCGCGCCGCCGGCGCATGGATGCCGCTGTTGATGGGATGAATAGAGGACACGGCGACCTTTTTGTGACGATGTCGGGATCAGTCTCCTTCGTCAGCGGCCTGCAGCAGGCGCAACAGGCGCTCCTCCTCGCTCTGCGGCGGATTGTCAAGGTGTTCCTGATGGCGGCGCGCTAGCGTTGCCGCCAACGGCGATGTGCCTGCTGCCAGCATGTCCTCCGCAGACCAATGCGGGTGCTGGCAGGCAATCACAAACGCCCGTCGCCAGCCTTGCGGTTGCCCGGCACCCCAGCGGGCCGCCAGACGCGGCGCCAGACGACGCACCAGCACCACCAACGTGCGTTCCGGCAGCGTGAGGGGATAGCGCGACTTGCCCACATCGTGCAGCAGCGCCGCCGTCAGCAGGTCAGGATGATCGTGCCCCTGCGTGCGCAGGGTTTTCATCACCCGCAGGCTATGCAGCTGCTCGCTGCGCCGCATACGTCGGAAAAGCGCCAGCTGCTCCGCCGTGAGCACCTCCGCTGCTGCTTCCCAATCTACGCGGTGAGCGAAGGCGGTCAGTGCGGCCAACCCCTGCCGAATGCGGTGGCGGATACGTGCGATCACAGTCCCAACAGCAGCCGCATGATGAAGCTGGCTGGCGTGCCGATCAACCATCCCAGTATATTGAGGTAGCGCAGGGCAGGGCTGATCGCCATGAGGCTGGGTGTGATGAAGGAGAGAGCAATCAGCCCAAAGAGGGCGTACTGGCTCTCCGTCCTGTGGCGCTCCCACCAGATGGCCGGGCGCGGAGGCAGCGCGGCCAGCGTCACTGTCCAGCCATCCAGCGGGAAAAGCGGCAACACGTTGAAGACGAAGAGCAGCACGTTGAGCAGCACCATGTCCGTAAGGAGGCGCCCCGGCGTAGGCAGGATACCGCTAATGGTGCCGTACAACGAGGGCTGCACAAGCCCAAAGCGCAGGGGCAAGGCAAACAGCGCAGCGACGATCAGGTTGGCCACCGGCCCCGCCAGCACAGCGAAGAACATCCCCCAGCGCGGGTTGCGCATACGGTAGGGGTTCACCGGCGCTGATCCCAGCACAGCAAACCCCACCAGCACGCCGATGAGGAAGCCGGGCCAGTAGATGTTGGCGCGGGGATCCAACGTCATGCGGCCCATGTCGCGGGCGGTGGTATCCCCCATACGGAAGGCCACGTAGGCATGGGCGAACTCATGCACGCTCATCGCCACCAGCAGCACGATGATGCGCGAGATGAGGCTAGCGGGGGTCAGGTCAAGCATGAGGTGTTCTCCTTATCCACACTTGTCTTGTCTTGCGGGGCGCCTGCACTGTAGGGGTGGCTTGTGAACTGCTCCTGCAAGTGCAAGGCGCCCCATGAGGCATCCGCTCAGGTCGTTACGCCGCCGTCCACGCTGATCACAGCGCCGTTGACGTAGCTCGCCTCATCGGAGGCCAGCCACAGGTAGGCGTTGGCCACCTCAATGGGCTCGCCCATGCGTTGCAGCGGCACTTTCTCAATCATCGCCTTGGCGATGTGCTCCGGGATGGATTTGACCATCTCAGTAGCAATGAAACCGGGTGCTACTGCGTTGACTGTGATCCCCTTGCGCCCCAGCTCGCGCGCCCAGACTTTGGTCATGCCGATCAACCCCGCCTTGGCAGCCACGTAGTTAGTCTGGCCGAAGTTGCCGTAAAGCGCCACCACCGAGGAGGTGTTGATGATGCGCCCGTAGCCGCGCTCCACCATGTGCGGCGCAACGGCCTGCGTGCAGTTGAACACCCCTTTCAGGTTGACGGCGATCACGGCGTCAAAGTTCTCTTCTGTCAACTTAAGCAAAGTGGCATCGCGCAGGATGCCCGCATTGTTGACCAGAATGTCAATGCGCCCCCACTGCGCCAGTACCTTTTCCACCATTGCATTGACCGAGGCGCGGTCGGCCACGTTAACGGTGATGGCCAGCGCTTCGCCGCCTTGTGCGCGGATTTCCTCCGCTACGGCTTGCGCTGCCTGCTCTAGGATGTCAGCAACAACGACTTTGGCCCCCTCTTCAGCGAAACGCAAGGCTGCCGCCCGGCCGATGCCTTGCCCCGCGCCGGTGATGATGGCCACTTTGTCCTTCAGCCGCATGGTACTGCCTCCCTTGTGGATCAATTGGCGTGTCAGCCACTCAGGTTACTCGTCCACCCGCATACAGCAGGCAGACACCGATCTCTATCTCCACTGACCAGCGGGCGCTCGCCCGCGCCAGCACGTGGCTTCTCCATCCACCACCACGACCTTATCGGGTTGCACCGTCATAAGCATAACCTTCATGAATGGACATCGGCCACGCGGCGGATGGCTGCCAGCAGCATCTCATGCAAGGGGCCATTGGTGGCCAGCACACCGCGGTTGCCGCTCAAGCGCGCCCCGCGGCTGAAATTCAGCGGTCTGCCGTCCAGATCGCTGATGCGCCCTCCGGCCTCCTGTACGATGAGCACGCCGGCGGCGTGGTCCCACACTTTTTCAGCATAACCGCTGCCCGGCGAGTTGCGGAGGTAGATCTCAGCACGCCCATCGGCCACGGCCACATACTTGGCCTGACTATCCATGCGCACCGGTTGACCACCCACGCCCGCTGCTGCCATCACTTGCGCTGAGAAGTCATGATCGGTGTGGGCCACCTCCACACTCTCCACAACGCGTGCGGCGGAGGCATCGGTGCACCTGGAGACGCGCAAGGGGCGCTGGAAATCGCCTTCCAGTGGCTCTAACGTGGCTCCTTCCCCACGCACAGCAAGGGCAATCACGCCGCGGGCGTTGATCGCACCGCCCGCCCCGAACGGCAGGAGCGGGCAGGCCAATGCAGCGACCACCGGCTCGCCATGCATCAACAAGGCAACTGCGATGGCAAACTGATCCCCGCGCAGGAAGCCTTTAGTGCCGTCAATGGGGTCTACCGTCCAAATACGGCTGCTGTGGCGCCCACGGCCATGATCCAACCAGCGGGCGATATCCTGTGCTGTCACCGCACGTCCTGACACTGCGCCGACATGATGCAGCACGCGCTCGCGCTGGGCAGTGTCAGCCAGATGCTCAAAATCGGCGGCACGTTCCTCGGCCAGCACAGCATCGGCGGGGAAGTGTTCGGCCAAATGGTGCAGGATGACCGCCTGTGCCCCAAAATCGGCAACCGTGACCGGCTCACGCCCAACTTTTTCCATGTGGTCGGCGCGACCTAACATCTCGGCACGGACAGCAAGGCAAAGCCGCGCGGCCAAGCGGGCCGCTTCGCGGGCGATCTCGCGCTCTCGGTGGAAGTCTGTCACAGCGAGCTGCTCCTAGAGATGAGCGTCTAGCCAGCTGATGAGGTCGGCAAAGACCTGCTCCTTCTGTGGCTCGTTAAAGGCTTCGTGGTACAGCCCCTCGTAAATCTTGAGTGTTTTATCGGCGGAAGCGGCGCGCTCGTAAAACTCGCGGCTGGCTGTTGCATCAACCAGCGGGTCGGCGCTGCCGTGCAGGATGAGTAGAGGGAGCCGCACCGTTTCGGCGTGTTGAAGCGTATGCGCCTGCGCCTTGACAAACTCGGTGAAGAAGCGCGCTGTGACTTTGCCATGCACGAGCGGGTCGTTCACATAGGCCTGCACTACTGCCGCATCGTGGGAGAGACCGTTGGCATCCAGCTCGTTAGACATGGTAAGGGTGGGCACAAGCCCGGCCAGCAGCCGTCCCAGCATCACCTTCCACGCGGGGGGCACAAAGGCCAGACGTAGGGCGGGCGCGCTGGCGATCACCCCAGCGCAGTCCGGCGGATTTTCCAGTGCGGCGTTCAACACGATCAGGCCGCCTAGCGAATGCCCACCTATGAACTGTTTGGCCTTAGGGGCTATCTGATACGCCCCTTGGCGCATGGCCGTAAGGTCGCGCTGATACTCTTCCCAATGCATGATGTGCCCGCGCTGGCCGGGGCTTTTACCATGCCCGCGCAGATCGGCCATGTAGAGGCCATATCCTGCCTTTGCCAGTGTGGCGCCCAAGTGCGCATAGCGCCCGCTGTGCTCGGCCTGCCCGTGCGAGAAGGCCAGCATGGCTTTTGGCTTATCGTCGGGCAGCCAGGCCTGTGCATAGAGTGTCAGCCCATCCTCGGTTTGGATTTGCGTCTCCACGTGGCGCATGGAACTCTCTCCAGAGGGTGTTGCGGAGAAGAAACTGCGCCCACAGTATAGCCCCGATTGATGCCCCTGCTCAAGTGAATGAAGATATGGACTAAAATTATCCAGATTGTAATTTGAAACTTAACGCGAACCGTGTTATGGTATAGGTGACGTTGGGCGTTTGCTCCCGGCCCAAAAAATAAGAAAAGAGAGTGCGCCTTGTGTGCATCTCTTTCCCCAAATTGCCCAACGTTATGCCACCCGCTCGGGTGGCACTCCTCTTTATAGCCCAAGTGGGGACGATTGCGCAATCGTCCCCACTTTGCTTTTGCTTTATGAATAAACCAGAGCCTTTACAGCAAGGTACGGGCGGGCTGCTCTAGCGCCTCGCGCAAGGTGGCAAGGAAGCGCGCCGCCGCTGCGCCGTCCACGGCGCGGTGATCAGCGGAAAGGGTGAGGGTGAGCATAGGCCGCAACACCGGCTGGTCGTGTTCATCGGGCACGAAGCGCTTTGTCAGGCTACCAACGGCCAGGATGCCAACCTCCGGCGGGTTGAGGATGGCTGTGAAGCGATCAATGCCGAACATGCCAAGGTTGGAGATAGTAAAGGTGCCGCCGGTGATGTCATCAGCACGCAGGCGGTTCTCCCGCGAGCGCTGAGCCAGATCAGCCACCTCAGCGGCGATCTCTATCAACCCCTTGCGGTCGGCATGGTGAATGACAGGCACGATCAGCCCCTCGTCCAGTGCAACAGCCATGCCAATATGCACGTCCCGATAGACAATGATCTTGTCATCAACCAGGTGGCTATTGAGCAAGGGATGCTGACGCAACGCCCACGCACAGACCTTGATGATCACCGCTGTCAGTGAGACGCCGGGGTGGCCCTCTGGCAGGCGGGCAGTGGCATCAGCCCGCAGTGCCAGCGCGTTGGTCATGTCCACATCCACCGTAAAGGTGATGTGGGGCGCCTGTTGATAGCTTGCCTGCATGCGGCGGGCGATGGTGGCGCGCATCCCCTCCAAGGGGATGGTGCGCAGGATCCCCTCTTCCCCAACCAGCGGCGCCGAGCCTGGCACCGGGGCAGGCGGGGGTGCGGGCTTGGAGGCGGCGAGCGCTGCTTGCACATCGCTGCCCTGCACACGTCCCTGTGGGCCGCTGCCTGCCAGCGTGGTGAGATCAATGCCATGTTCGCGGGCCAGGCGACGGGCGGCAGGAGTGGCTCGCACCTTGCCATCTATGGTACGCGAGCGTGCTGCCAGTGCCCTCTCCACATCCTCCCGCACGATCTTGCCGCCCACGCCGGTGCCAACTATTTCTGCCAGATCCAGACCTTCGGCTTCTGCCAGCCGCCGCGCTACAGGCGTCACCGCAGGCGTCTGCGCAGCAGCGGGGGGCACCGCTTCAGCCTGAGCGGAGGCCTCTAACGCCGCAGAAGCAGCAGGCGCTGGGCCAGCGGCGGGCACTTCTTCGCCCTCAGCGACGATGTAGGCGATTACCTCGGTAACTGGCACCACATCGCCCGCCCGATAGCGAATGCCCTTCAAATAACCATCTGCGGGGGCTTCCACCTCCATATTGATTTTGTCGGTCGTCACCTCGCAGATGGGATCGCCCTTCTGGACGTAACTGCCTTCCTCCACCAGCCAGGCGACAATAGTGGATTGCTCCTGCGTCATGCCAAAACGGGGCATGATAACGGTGGTGGCCACAGTAATCCCCTCCCTAGTATTCGCCGCGCACCAGTCGGCGCGCCTCTTCCACGATGTTCTCCACCTGCGGCACAGTGTGATACTCCAGCGTGCGGTTGTAGGGGATGGGCATGTCGCGGCCTGCCAGACGGCGGATAGGCGCCTCCAGATAGTCAAATGCCTTGCTGGCGGCGATGCGCGCCGCTACCTCGCCGCCAAAACCACCGGTGAGGGGTGCCTCATGCACGATCAGCACCTTACCGGTCTTGATCACCGACTCAATGATAGGTTTGTCGTCCAGCGGCGAGAGCGTGCGCGGGTCCACAACCTCTATCTCAATACCTTCTTTGCTCAGTTCCTCGGCGGCGGCCAGCGCCCGCTGCACCATGATAGAGGTAGCCACAACGGTTAGGTCCTTGCCCGGCCGGGCGATGTGCGCCTGGCTCAGAGGGATGCGGTACATTTCCTCCGGCACGTGGGCGCTGGTCTTATACAGCAGCTTATGCTCTACAAAGATCACGGGGTTATCATCGTACACGGCGGAGATGAGCAAGCCCTTGGCGTCATAAGCATTGCTGGGCATGACGACCTTTAAGCCCGGCACGTGCACAAACCAGTTTTCCAGCATCTCGCTGTGCTGGGCAGCCGCACCGGTGCCCGATCCGCCCGGCATACGCAGCACAAAGGGCGCAGTGGCCTTGCCACCGAACATGAAGCGCACTTTGGCCGCCTGCAACACCAACTGCTCCATGGAGAGGGTGACGAAGTCCATGAACTGGATTTCGCCGATAGGCCTCATGCCGGTCAGTGCCGCGCCAAGGCAGGCTCCAGCGATGGCCGCCTCGGAGATGGGGGTGTCAATCACGCGCTCCGGACCGAACAGGTCCAGCAAGCCAGCGGTGACACCAAACGCACCGCCATATACGCCGATGTCCTCGCCAATGAGGAAAACGCGCTCGTCAGTTTCCATAAGCTGGCGCATGGCCTCGCGCAGGGCCTCGGCATAGGTGAGGGTGCGCTGATCGGTCGGGGTTTGTGTCGTGGTTTGCGGCTGAGTGCTAAGCATAGACACCGTCCAAAATCGTTGCCACGTCTGGTTCTGGGCTGTCCTCCGCGAACTGCACGGCGGCTTCAATGGCCTCATAGGCACGCTGGCGCAGTGCTTCGGCTCCCTCTTCCGTCAACATGCCGGCATCTATCAAGCGCCGGGCAAAGCGCGGGATAGGATCCTTCTCCATCCACGCTTTCACTTCCTCACGGGTGCGGTAGAGCTGGCGGTCGCTCTTGGAGTGGCCACGATAGCGATAGGTGATGGACTCAATCAAAGTCGGGCCTTCACCAGCGCGGGCACGGGCAGCGGCCCTTGAGACCGCATCATACACTGAGAGCACATCATTGCCGTCCACTGTCTCACCGGGGATGTTGTAAGCACAGGCGCGCTGGCTGATGCGCTCAATGTTGAAAGCCTTTCGCACCGGCATGGACATGGCGTATTGGTTATTCTCGCAGAGGAAGACGATAGGCAGGTCCCAGATAGAGGCCATGTTGAGTGCCTCATGAAAGGCCCCTTCATTGGCTGCACCGTCGCCGAAGATCACGAGGCAGACCTGATCGGTCTTGCGCAGCTTGATGCTGAGGCCCACGCCCACCGAGATAGGGATACCGCCGCCAACGATGCCGTTGGCACCCAGGTTATTGCGCTCCACATCGGCGATGTGCATGGAGCCGCCACGTCCCCGGCAATAACCCGTCTCCTTACCCCGGAACTCGGCCATCATGCGGTTGACATCGCTACCCCACGCCAGGGCGTGGCCATGCCCGCGATGGTGGTTGAGCAGGTAATCATAGCCGCGGCGCATGGCGTAGTTGGCACCAACGGCAGTGGCTTCCTGCCCCATGGAGAGGTGCATGGTGCCGTGCACCTTGCCCAGCGCGTAGAGCTCCTCACACTTCTCTTCAAAGGCGCGGATGAGCCACATGCGCTCCAGCATCTCACGCGCTTGCTCTGCACCGATCTCCTCCAGCAATTCTTTTGCCCGCTCTGGGGCGATCTGCAGGTCCATCTCCACCATATGCTCGGTGTCCTTTCACCGTCCTTCTAGCAAAGTGTTTCTGGCCGCGCTCACTCACCGCTCAGGGTTAACACCTGCCGCGCTGTAGCCTCATCGGTGACGAGGGCATTGATCAGGCAGGCGCGCAGTGCCCCTAGAATGGCGGAAGCTTTGCTCGGTCCGGCGGCGATGCCTAACACGAGCGGGATGCGCCGCAGGGCATTAGGTTGGATACCCACGATGCGGCGGCCTATGGGCAAGTCCAGCAGGTTGCCATGGATGTCAAAGTGGATGCCGCACACGTCGCCCACAGCGCCATCCGCTGCCACACGGCTGATCTCTTCCGCCGTCAGGTAGCCGGCGCGCACCATGCTGGAGACATCGGGATCGGTGCTGCCCACCCCTACGATGGCCAACTGTGCCCGTTGGGCCAGGTCCAGCACCTGGCGGATGCGGCGGTCGGCGAGCAGCGCGTTGCGCATGGTCTCCGTTTCCACAATAAGAGGAGCGGGGAGGATTTGGTAGCGCCCTCCGTAGGCCTGCGCCACGCGACGGGCCAGCTCTGGCCCATCAATTTGTGGGTCGGCAGTGCCCAGGGCACCGATCATCTGCACCACGGTAAGGTTGGGGTAGGCCCGTTCGGGGTGCAGCGCGCTGGCTACTTCATAGACGCCTGTGCCCCATGAGACGCCCAACACCATGCCATCTTCCACCCACTGCTCCACCAGGCGGGCAGCGTGTTCACCCAGTTGGCGCAACATCTGGGCATAGGTAAATGTGGTACAGGTGAGAACGTGCACCTCGCGCAGGTTGCTGAAGCGCCGCAGCAGGGCCTGCTCGGAGGAGCGGCTGCGGATGAGAGGCCAGCGGATGCGGATTTCCACAATGCGCGCCGCGTGAGCCTCCGCCAGCAGGCGCGAGATGCCCGAGCGCGAGTATTTCAGCTCGCGGGCGATCTCCTCCTGCGTCATGCCCTGCTCATAGTACATACTGGCGACCCCCGCCAGCAGTTTCTGGCGTTCCTCGTCCATCGCCAGTGCCCGGCGTCCGCGCCTGCCTGCCATAAGCCTCCTCGGTCAGCTCATTGCGGCCTCCCACTTTGCAGAGAGTATAGCAGAATTTCGTCATTTCCGTTCAATTCGTCACATATGTGAGGATTTTACGCACAAAAAAGTCCCCGATCCTCTAAAGGATCGGGGGGCTGCCGACTAGCAGAGGAACGCCTGTCTATACGATGCGCTCAAAGATGCCCGCTGCCCCCATGCCACCGCCGATGCACATGGTGACCATACCCAGCTGAGCATCGCGGCGCTCCAGTTCGTACATCAACTGCACGGTGAGTTTGGCGCCGGTGCAACCCAGCGGATGGCCCAGCGCGATGGCACCGCCGTTGACGTTGAGCTTATCGGTATCCAGATTGAGGGCGCGGATCACCGCCAGCGACTGCGCGGCAAAAGCCTCGTTGAGCTCAATGAGGTCTAGGTCGTTAAGGTTCATGCCTGCCAGCTTGAGCGCCTTGGGGATGGCCTCCACCGGCCCGATGCCCATGATCTCCGGACGCACGCCCGCAACAGCGAAGTTGCGGAACTTGAGGCGCGGCTTCAACCCCAAGGCCTCGGCCTTCTCGCGCGCCATGATGATCACGCCCGCCGCACCATCGGAGAGCGGCGAGGAGTTGCCTGCCGTTACCGTGCCGTTGGGTTTGAAGGAGGGCTTGAGCTTGCTGAGTGCCTCAACGGTGGTATCGGGACGCATGTGCTCATCTTTCTCAAAGACGATCGTCTTGCTCTTGCGCTCGCCGTTCTCATACCACACTTCCTCAAACTCATAGGGCACGATCTGGCCAGCGAAGCGCCCTTCCTCCCAGGCCTTGACGGCTTTCATGTGACTGTGGTAGGCGAAGAGGTCCTGATCGGCGCGGCTGATGGAGAACTCTTCAGCCACATGCTCCGCGGTGAGGCCCATGCCCATATAAACGTTGGGATCGTGGGCGGCGAGGTAGGGGTTGGGTGAGATGCGGAAGCCGGTCATAGGCACCAAACTCATGGTCTCCATGCCGCCAGCGATGATAACGTCCGCATCGCCAGCCATGATGCGGTAAGCGGCCGTGGCAATGGCCTGCAGGCCCGACGAGCAGAAGCGGTTGATAGTCTGACCGGGCACACTGACCGGCAGGCCGGCGCGCAGCAACACCTGCCGTGCGATGTTCAACCCTTGCGAGCCCTCTGGGAAGGCACAGCCGACGATCACATCATCAACGGCGGCGGGGTCCAACGCGCCCTCGGTACGCCGCATCAGCTCGCGGATGACCGTGGCCATCATCTCGTCAGCGCGCACGTTGCGCGTGGTGCCTCGCTTGGCGCGGCCCACCGCTGTGCGCACCCCTTCAACAATCACTGCTTCACGCATGGTACATCACTCCTTAGTTGCGCAGGGGCCTGCCGGTATTCAGCATGTGCAAGATGCGCTCAATGGTCTTGGGTTCCTGAATGAGCGAGACGAACGCCTCGCGCTCCAGGTTGAGGATGTACTGCTCATCCACCCACGTCGGCTCGGAGAGGTCGCCGCCGCACAGCACCCAAGCCAGCTTATTGCCGATCAGCACATCGTGCTCGGTAGCGTAGCCCGCGTCTTTCATCATGAAGAGCTGCGTCTGCAGGGCGGCCAGTGCGTCGCGCCCGGCGGCGTAGATTTTCTCCGGCATGGGCGGGCGGTAACCGCTCTGGTAGAGGTGCAACGCCTCGCGCTTGGCCTCAGAGAGCAGGTAATCACGGTTGACCACAATGCGGTCGCAGGGGCTGAGGAAGCCGAGCTGACGCGCCTCCTCTGCGCTGGTGGAGAACTTAGCGAGGCCGATGGTCTCAAACACCCGCGCCAAGGGGGGCAGGGGATCGGCGTTGGGCGTGCGCATGACGGGGTTGACCACACGGCGCAGCATTTCCTTGCAACCACCGGAGGCCGGGATTAGCCCCACGCCCACCTCTACCAGCCCAATGTACAGTTCGGCGTGGGCCACAATGCGGTCGCCGCACATGGCCAGTTCGGCGCCGCCGCCTAGTGCGCGGTCAAAGGGTGCGGTGACAACCGGCTTAGGCGCATAGCGCATCCCCAGCATCATCTGCTGCATCTGGTGAGCCAGCTCATCTACCAGCTGGGCCGGCGTGATACCTCGTGCGGCTGCCTGCTGCTGGATAGCCATCATGTCCAGATTGGCCCCGCCGGAGAACAGATCGCCTTGGTGGCCGATCACCAGCCCATCAAAATCGCTGTGCAGGCGCTCAATAGCACGGTAGCCCATCTGCACTACGCCGGGCGTGAGCGTGTTGGCCTTGGTGTGCCACTCCAAAAGGGCGATGCCGTCCCCCAGGTCTATGATCGCCGCGTCCTCATTGGACTCCACCACACGGCCCTGCGAGATGAGAAGGTTGACGCTGATCTTGCGCGGATGTTCCTCAATGGGCAGGTAACGCTTGGCGAAGAGATCGTAGTAACCGACAGCGATGCCGTCTTGATACTGGTAGAAGGTCGGGCAGCCCAGTGTCAGCATCTCTTTAACCCAATCGGCGACGCGGAAGCCGGCAGCCTCCATCTTCTCCACGCTCTCCGCCACGCCGATAGCATCCCATTCCTCAAAGGGGCCCATCTCATGAGCAAAGCCCCACTTGATGGCACGGTCAATGGCCAGAATGTTATCGGCGATCTCCGGGATGCGGCGTGAAGCATAGGCTAGGCGATGGTACAGCGTATCGCGGATGAACTGCCCGGCGCGGTCGGTGGCCTCTACCATGGCCTTGAGGCGCGCACCGGTGGGCTCCACCTTGCGGTACTGCCCCACCGACTCAAAGCGCACCTTGGTCGGCGGGACGTACTCCAGCGTGCGCAGGTCCAACGGCCAGAACTCGCGCTCGCCATCCTTTTCCACGCGCTTGTAGAAGCCCTGACCGGCCTTGTTGCCCAGCCACCCGTTTTTCACCATGGTCTCAATGAGGCCCACCACCTGCGGGTCTTTGAGCAGATCGCGCGATTCGTCTTCGGCCAGCGCTTCATAAAGGTTGGTGTTCACGTGCGCCATGACGTCCAGACCGATGAGGTCCAGCAGGCGGAAGACCGCCGTCTTGGGCCGCCCTACCAGCGGGCCAAGCAGGGCATCTACCTCCTCAACGGTGTAGCCGTTGCGGATGGCATAACCCAATTCGTAGGCTCCGCTAATGGAGAGCATACGGTTGGCGATGAAGTTGGGAGTGTCCTTGCAGATCACCACACCCTTGCCCAACTCGTCCTCGCCGAAGCGCGTCATGGCCTCCACCACTTCGGGCAGGGTATCGGGATGGGGGATGATCTCCAGCAGTTTGAGGTAGCGAGGTGGGTTGAAGAAGTGCATGCCCAGGAAGTGCTGGCAGAACTCCTTGCTGCGCCCGGCAGCGATCTCGCGGATGAGGAGGCCGGAAGTGTTGGTGGCGACGATGGCGGTTGGTTTGCGCACCGCCTCTATACGCGCCATGAGGCCCTGTTTGATGGCCAGATTCTCAATGATGGCCTCGCAGATCCAATCAGCCTCACTCAGCCAATCAAAGTTGTCCTCTAGGTTGCCCAGCCGCACCAAATTGGCCTTCTCCGGCGTGTAGAGCGCCGCCGGACGGGCGTTACAGGCGGCTTCCCAACCCTTCTGTACGATGCGGTTGCGCACGCGAGGGTCCTCCAATGTGAGGCCCTGCGCTGCCTCTTCGGGCGTTAACTCACGGGGAACAATGTCCAGCAGATCAACAGGGATACCGACGTTGGCCAGGTGGGCAGCGATAGCGCTGCCCATCGTCCCAGCCCCGATCACCGCCGCACGGCGAATGCGATAGGACATAGGCCTATCCTCCTCTAGAGGGAAAGAACGGACGAACCTCGGAGAGCAAAGCTAATGGCGAGCGCCACCTTTCCAATTAAAACATAAAGTGGCGTTCCTGACAAGCCTACCGTCCGGTCGGTAGGTTTTTTCGGCGCCAAAGAGGCGTGGCGGTGGAATGCTCACCACACGGAGGGCGCAGAGAAAAATCACCAACTCTGTGTGGTTTTTAAGGAGCCTTTGCGCCTTTGGCCCCATGCGGCTGGAGGATGTGATAATATAGGGCAGATGGGCAAGACAGCACGCCGAGGGGGGCTGGCTTATGATCGGACAGACGATCAAGAACCGCTACCGCATCTACGATCGGCTTGGCTCGGGGGGTGCAGCGACTGCCTTTTTAGGGCGTGATGCTCAGACCGGCCAAATGGTAGTGATCAAGGTGCTGCACGGCCATCTGGTCAACGATCAGTTCATGGCCCGCTTTGAGCGCGAGATAGACCTGTTGCGCCAGATTGACAGCCCCTACATCATCGCCCTGTACGATTGGGCGCTGCGTGAATACGACCCCGCCCTTGGCCAGACGCTCAGCTACATCGTTACGGAGTTTGTGGAGGGCCACACGCTGGCCGACATCATTGACACACGCGGGCCGCTCGCTGAGCGGGATGCGTTGGCCATCGCGCGGCATGTGGCGTTGGCACTGGAGGCCATCCACAGCAAAGGCATCGTGCATCGCGATGTCAAGTCGCAGAACATCATGATCACCCCTGCCAATCAGGCCAAGTTGATTGACTTCGGCATTGCCAAAGCCCCCGACCATGCTACGCTGACCGCCTCCTCGCAGTTTGCTGGAACGCTCTATTACGCCGCGCCGGAGCAGATTTTGGAAGCGCACGCCGTGGATGCCCGCGCCGATCTCTATTCACTGGGCATTGTGCTCTACGAGATGCTGACGGCTACCCTGCCCATCAAAGCCCGTGAGATTGGCACAGTGGCCTCCAAGATTCTCGCTGGCGATCTGGACCCCATCTCCGGCGTCTCACCGGAGGTGGAGGAGCTGGTCAACCACCTCATTGCCCACCGACCGGAGCACCGTATCTCCTCAGCGCGGGAGGTAGTCAGGCGCATTGAGGCTATTATCGGCAGGCAGGAGAGGTTAGACCTGGGCGATCTCTCCACCGCCACCATGACCCTCCCCATGCGCCCCCTTGATCTGGCCGACGAGGAGAGCAAAGGCTCACTGCCACAATACGTGCTGGTAGCTGAAAATGGCATGGAGTTCCCGCTCAAGTTTCCGGAGACGGTGATCGGGCGTAGCCATCCCCGTGACTCCTCTGCGCCGGATGTGGACCTCGCCACGCTAGGGCTGGAGGGCGCTCAGACAGCCTCGCGCCGCCATTGCCGCATCTTTTGTCAAGGTAACCGCTACTACATTGAAGACCTTGGTAGCATGAACGGCACACGGCTCAACGATAGGCCACTGGCGGCAGGCATCCCCTACGCGCTGAAGGAGAACGATCAGATCAGTGCGGCGCGTATCCGCCTCACCTTCCGCCGCGCCGCCTCGTGAGCGGGTGCCTCCTCAGCCTTACTGTGCAGCATATTGAGCTGGAAGGAAGCAATGGCCGCCTATCCTATCTATCTGGACTACAACGCCACCACGCCCATTGACCCCACAGTGGCGGAGGCCATGTTGCCCTACCTTTATGAGCACTTCGGTAACCCATCCAGTGCGCACGTCTATGGACGGGTGGCGCGCGAGGCAATTGAGCGGGCGAGAGCACAGGTAGCCATGTTGCTCAACTGCCGGCCGGAAGAGGTGATCTTCACCAGCGGCGGCACCGAGTCCAACAACATGGTGATCAAAGGGGTGGCGGCAGCCTATGCCGGGCGGGGGCAGCACATCATCACCTCAGCGGTGGAGCACCCTGCCATCCATGAGCCATGTGAAGTGCTGGCCCGTCAGGGGTATGAGATCACGATGCTGCCGGTAGATGGTTATGGCAGCGTGGACCCGTCAGACGTGGAACGTGCCATCCGACCGGATACAATCCTTGTCTCCATTATGTTGGCCAACAACGAGGTGGGAACGCTCCAGCCGGTGGCTGAGATTGCCCAGATCGCCCGTGCGCGCGGTGTGCTCGTGCACACCGATGCCGCGCAGGCCGTTGGCAAAGTGCCGGTGGATGTGGCCGCGCTGGGTGTGGATTTCCTCTCTGTGGCCGGGCATAAGCTCTACGCACCCAAAGGTGTGGGGGCGCTCTACGTGCGTGAGGGAGTCAGCCTGCCCAAGTTCATGCATGGAGCCTCGCAAGAGCGCAACCGACGCGCTGGCACCGAGAACGTGCTGGAGATCGTGGGGCTGGGGCAAGCAGCGGAGATCGCCTACCGCGATCTGCCACAGCACATAGCCCACATGCAGGCCCTGCGCGACCGTCTCTACAAGGGGCTGGCCGAGCGACTGGACGGTGTGCGGCGCAATGGCCATCCGGAACAAACACTGCCCAACACACTGAGCGTCAGTTTCTGCCACGTGGAGGCCAACGTGCTGCTGGAGCGCATCGGCGAGCGTGTGGCTGCATCAGCGGGGGCAGCCTGCCACGCCGATCGGGTGACCGTCTCACATGTGCTGCGGGCGATGGGCGTGCCGCTGGAGTTCGCCAAGGGCACGCTGCGCCTCTCCACCGGCAGGCCCACCACGCCGCAGGAGATAGATGAGGCGGTTGAGGTCATCGCCGAGGCAGTGCAGACCCTGCGGGCCAGTCGGTAACCGCAGCCCATGGAGATCGCAGGAGAAAGCTTCTCGCTCCTCCTTACGCTCTGCACTCTCCGTGGTTCAAGAGGAACCCTCAGTACGGATGGCGCGGCGGATAGCCTGCACCAACTGACCCGCTGCAGCACTGTGCAGCATCTCCAGCGCACGTGGACGCGGCAGACCCACTGTGAAAGTGGCCTCAATCCGCCCTGGGCGCGGACTCATCACCAGCACACGGTCGGCTAAGAGGACGGCCTCGCTGATACTGTGTGTCACCATCAGCACAGTGGTGCTGCGTGCCTGCCAGATGCGCAGCAATTCCTCACCCAGCAGTTCGCGGGTCATGGCATCCAGCGCCCCGAATGGCTCATCCAACAACAGCACCTCCGGTTGCTGGATAAGGGCACGGGCAATGGCCACCCGCTGCGCCATGCCACCCGAGAGCTCAGCAGGATAGGCCTGCTCAAAGCCTTGTAACCCCACCAATGTAATGAGGTCGCGGGCAGCCTCGGCGCGGACAGTGGGGGGCACGCCGTGCAGTTCCAGCGGCAAGGTGATGTTGTCCAGCACGGTGCGCCAGGGCATCAGATTGGCCTGCTGAAAGACCAGCACCACACCTGGGTGCGGCCCGTCAACCGTTTGACCATCCACCTGTACGTTGCCCTCGTGGGGCGTCACCAATCCGGCCAGGATGCGCAGCAACGTGCTCTTGCCGCACCCCGATGGTCCTACCAGGCAAACGAACTCGTTGCGCGCCAGCTCCAGATTAACTTCATGTAGCACCGGCAGGAAACCGCCATCGGTGCGGTAGGCATGGCTGATGCACTGGGCGCGCAATGCAGGAGGGGGCGACATCACGCTCTCCACGGCCGTAGGCAGCAATCCCGTCCCTGCGCTCACGGCAGGAACTCGTTGGTGAAAACTTGGCTCAGGTCAAGCGGCTCGCTGAGCAGGCCCATGCGCAGCAGCACCTCTTGCATGGCCTCCCACGACTCCTGTTGGCTCTCACCGAGGCGCTCAGTGCGCCACAAGTCAATAGAGCGCGCCAGCACCTTGCGCGCTGTGGCCGCTACCTGCACATCGGAGAGGCCTTCCACAAACTGCTGGCTGATCTCAAATGCCTCGTCGGGGTGGTCAATGGTGTACTGAAGTGCCTCAGCGAAAGCGGCCACCATTGCCCGCACAAGTTCAGGCTTCTCGGCGATGGTCTTCTCGTTGGTCACCAGGCCATTGCTCACCAGATGGGCATAGTCGGCCACATAGATCACGTTGATCGCCTCACCCAATGCCTCCAGCTGCACGGGCTCGTTGGCGGCGTAGACCACCACTGCCTCCACCTGATCGGTGAGCAACGTCTCCACCTGAGCATAGCCGGTTGTGCGCAGGTCTATATCGGCATCAGTCAGGCCGCCTGCTGCCAGCAGAGCCTCCAGCCCAATGTAGCTGGCGCCTTCACGCACCGGCACGCCGATGCTACGCCCACGCAAATCTTCAACCGTGCGGATGCCTGAGGACTGCTTGGCCGCCACGGCCACGGGGAAACGCTCGTACCACTCAAAGACGTACACCAATGGCAGCCCCTGCCGCCGCCCCAATAGCACCTGCTCACCGCTGATCACGGCAAAGTGGATCTCGTCGGTGGCGAGCAGCTTGGCAGCGTCGGTCTCCTGCCGATGCTGGATGGTGAGATCAATGCCGCGCTCGGCGAAGAAGCCCTTAGCAATGCCTACGTAGAAGGGGGCAAACTGCACGTCGGGGATGTAGCCCAGCGAGAGCTCAACAGGTGTGAGGGCAGCCTCGGTCGGCGTGGGTGAAGCGGTGGCGCAGGCAGCGAGCATCAGCCCTGCCAGCGCTGAGATGAGCAGGGAGAAAGCAGTGCGGTGCGACATGGGATCGATCCTCCTTGGAAACAGTGTGGAGAGAAACAGCGCCATTTACGGGGGCCCAGCATTGGACTCCCTCTGCAGTTCTAAAATCATCTGCTGCCGGCCCTGCGCCAGCGCAACAGATGCCACTCCAGCAAGCTGACAAGGCCGTACAGGCTCAGTGCGAGCACCACCAGCGCCAGCACGCCTACGAACACCCGCGCCGTGTCATATTGACCATCAGCCAAGTTGATCATGAAGCCGAGGCCAGCATCGGCGCCGGCCAGCTCGCCCACCACCGCGCCGATCACTGAGAGCGTCGCGCCCACCTTCAGCCCAGCCAGCAGGACGGGCATGGCCGCCGGAATCTCCAGTTTCACCAGCGTCTGCCAGCGTGTGGCGTGCAAGGTGCGCATCAGGTCGCGTAGATCGGCGGGGACGCTGCGCACACCAGCGATGGTGTTGACCAGGATGGGGAAGAAGACGATCAGGGCACTGATGAGGACTTTGCTCACCAGCCCGGGCCCGAACCAGATCACCAGCAGCGGGGCAATGGCCACGATGGGGATAGCCTGCGAAGCCACCAGGTAGGGCGAGAGCGCTCGCTCCATGACTACCGAGTGGGCCAGCCAATAGCCCAGCGATGCGGCGATGGTTGCGCCGAGCGCTAAGCCGCCCAGCACCTCTACCAGCGTCACGGCGGTGTGGTGCCACAGTGTGCCGTCCAGCGCTACGGCGATCAGCTTCTGCCCCACCCGCTGCGGTGAAGGCAGGATAAAGGCCGGGTAGTTGCCCAGGCGCACCAGAGCTTCCCAGCTCGCCAGAAACAGCACAAACACGACTGGCGGCAGCAACCAGCGCACAGTGCGCTCGTGCGTGGTTGAAGCAACCCGCCGAGTGTAGACGGTGCCCTGCGTTTTGGCGCGGTGATTGGCAAGTTCAATCCGCATGGGGCGGCCCCTTCTGGCTTCTCTTAGGATGTGTTGCCTTCGGGGCCGGGCACAGGCGAGGAAAGTGTGTGCCTGCCTGTTTGCTGATCAAAAATCCCGAAGTCAACATGCTGACTTCGGGGCCCAATGCATAGCAAACATGCACCTGCTCATAGCAGGCACACAGTCGCACCTATGACGATCTTCTCCCATCCGGACTTTACCGTCGGCCCTGGAATTGCACCAGAGTCCACCGCTGAGCGGGTAGCGGGCTATACCGCCGGTCGGGAATTGCACCCTGCCCCGAAGATCGTTTATCAGGTTGTCTGAGGAAGATTATAGAGGGCGCCGGCTTGCCTGTCAATCAAGTGGAGTGGTCTTTGCCGTTCTCACTGCACCTGCCTCCCTCCCACGACTACAGGGAGGCGGAGACGAACGAGCGGCTTACCCTTCGCTGGGAGTGTACGGATATACCATGTCGCCCTTGCGCACCTCGTCAGTCACCAGTACTGCGACTTCCTCGTTGGCGTAAGCCTCATTGATAGGCTGGTGGTTGACCTGCATACTCTCCACCTGCTGGACGAAGTTGGTGCGGTTCCCATAGAAGTGCACCCAATCGCCCAGCGCCAGCCGATCGTAGAGGCGGATCACAGCCACGCTGATGCGGTCAAAGTAGTGTGTCACCTGCCCGATGGGGCGAATCTCCTCGGCCATAGCCTCTCCTCCCTCCCTTTCTAAAGCACGCGCTTATCTTCACTATAGAGGCAGGTGAGAAGTATTGTCAAGGGGGTGTTCAGTTGACAAATAGAACGGATGTTCATATCATAAAGGGTATGAACGTGCGATTCTCTCTCGATCCTATTGAGAAACTGGCGCAGCTTGGCGACTGCACACGCTTTGAGCCAGCCGGCGACCGCCCACAGAGTGAGCATGGCCCCGTTAGCCTTGCCGGAGTGATGGCGTGCATCACAGAGGTCAGCACGCCCAGCGGCAAGAAGCCTGTGCTCAAGGCGATGGTTACCACTGCTTGCGAGAAAGACTGCTATTATTGCCCCTTCCGTGCTGGGCGTGGCTCCATGCGCCGCACCACCTTCAAGCCCGATGAGCTGGCGCTGGCCTTTGACCGTCTTCAGCGGGCGGGGTTAGTGCAGGGTATCTTCCTCTCTTCGGGCATTGTGGGGGGCGGCGTGCGCACACAGGATCAGATCATAGATACGGCGGAGATCATCCGCCATCGCTACGGTTACCGCGGCTACGTGCACCTCAAGATCATGCCCGGCGCCGAATACGACCAGATTGCGCGTGCAATGCAGCTCGCCGACCGCGTTTCCATCAACTTAGAAGGCCCCACGCCGCAGCGCCTCAGCGCGCTGGCACCGCATAAGGACTTCAACGGGGACCTGCTGGAGCGCCTGCGCTGGGCGCACGAAATCCGCCAGCGCGTCCATGCGGAAGCTCCCCGCAGTATCCACACCAGCCTTGTGACGCAGTTTGTTGTCGGTGCAGTAGGCGACACTGACCTAGAGCACCTTAGCCTGACCAAGCATCTCTACCAGCAGCTGGGCCTGCGACGGGCCTATTATTCGGCCTTTCACCCCATTGCTGAGACGCCTTTTGAGAACCTGCCTGCCACGCCTGCCCTGCGCGAGCAGCGCTTATATCAGGCTAGTTTTCTGCTGCGCGATTACGGCTGGGATGTGGAGGAGCTCCCCTTTGAACCGCATGGAAACCTGCGCCTAGATGTAGACCCCAAACGCGCCTGGGCCGATGAGCATTTACGGGAGCAGCCGCTTGAAGTGATGAGCGCCACACGCGAGGAGCTGCTGCGCGTGCCAGGCATCGGCCCTAAAGGTGCGCAGGCTATCCTGCGGGCACGCCAGCAGGGGCGCCTCACCGACCTGAGTCATCTGCGGGCCATAGGCATCGCTGTCAGCCGCGCTGCCCCCTACATTCTGCTGGATGGCCGCCGCCCGCTGCAGCAGCTCCCTCTCTTCTGATGCTCCTGCGCTCACTGTTCCTCAAAGTGTATGGCGTAGTACTCTGCCAGCACACCGAAGGTGCGTGCAGTTTCAGCCAAACGCTCCTCCTCGGACCAGCCCAATGCCTCCCCAACTACCTCTGCTAGCTCCTCCACCAGGGCGGGGGTCAGCTCGCCCAGCCAGGCCATCAGCGAACGGCGTAAAGGCAGGTCGTCAAGATGCACTACCTTCTCCTGCTGGGCGATGTAGGCGATCTCGCGACGGCTGTAGCCTGCATGGTGCTGCAGGGGCTGATCCTCTCCCTCAGCGATATAGGCTGCGAACTCGGCGGCGCGGGTGCCGTAGCGCTCAAAGAGCACCTGCAGACGCTCTAGGGGCAGGCCACTTTGTGCCGCCAGCGTCTCCAGCCAGCGTTGCTGATCCTCCGCTGTGCGTGGATAATCGCGTCCCCCGCCGATGGGCAGATCGCGGGTACTAGCGCGGCGCTGCAGCCCCAGCCGCTCCAGCACTTGATCGGTCACCTGTTCGGCAAAGGCACGGAAGGTCGTCCATTTGCCGCCCACAAGGCTGAGAATGGGGAAAGCGAGCACACCGTTCGGCTCCACAACCTCAATGTGGTGGTCACGGCTGATGTGGCCCGTGAAGCCGACGCGGCTGGTAGGCAGCGGCCTGACGCCGGAAAAACGCATCACAATGTGTGACCGGTCCACCTGGATGGAAGGGAACACCCTGCCGATCATCCCCAGCATGTAGTCCACCTCTTCCTCAGTGCAGCGGGCTTCGTCGGGATTGTCAATGCGGATGTCGGTAGTGCCAACCAATACCTTATCCAGTAGGGGGAAGATGAGCACGATGCGTCCATCGTAGTTCTCAAAGAAGAACTCATGATCGGCAATGGCGGCGCGCAGCTCGGGGTGGTTGAGGATCAGGTGGGAGCCTTTGGTGCCGCCGATGAAGTGCGTTTGGCGGCCCAGTGCCAAGTTGGTGAGGTCAATCCAGGGGCCGGCGGCGTTGACCACCACACGCGGGCGCACGGTAAGCGTCTCGCTGGTTAGCTCATCGCGCAGGGTGACGCTGTCGCCGGAGGCGCTCACCACCGAGACGTAGTTGATGGCCCGCGCCTGTGGGTGGTCGGCCTCAGCATCGCGGATCAAGTCTATGCAGAGGCGCTCCGGCGTGGGCATCTGACCGTCATAGTAGGTGGCAACACAGATAATCTCAGGGTTAAGCGCCGGAAACATGCGCAATGCCTCGCGGCGCATAGCAAAGCGGTGAGGGGGCATGGGGCTATCGCCGCGCACGTAGGCATCGTAGAGCATCAGGCCGAGCTTGATCACCACCGCACCGCGCTCGGCGGGGCGCTCCAGCAGGCCAAGGAACTTGAGCGGCGCGTTGAACAGGCCAGAGAACCACTTGAAGATGGGGATCACAGTGGGCAGAGGTCTGGCATAGTGCGGAGCATTGCGCAGGAGCCGGTTGCGCTCATGGAGCGCCTCACGCACGAGGCGGAACTCGCCGTTCTCCAGATAGCGGATGCCACCGTGCAGCATGTGGGAAGAGGCAGATGAGGCGCCGGAGCAAAAATCACCCCGATCAATCATCAGTACATCCACGCCCTGCAAGGCCAGGTCGCGGAAGGTGCCAATGCCATTGATGCCCGCACCGATGATCAGCACAGGCACCTCGGGGTTGAGGCGGATGGAACGCAGTATTTGCTCACGGTTCATGGCCATTGATGATCCTTCTGAAAATTGAGGATGGCATGCTTGATTGTGCGTTACAAGGGTAACATGTCAGGCTGTTGAAGGGGATGGCGTTCTGTCATCCACAGGGGCGATTAACATCCTATCCGCCTCCGCCTGGCGGAGCGCGGCGTGTTACAATAGTAAACATGAGCATCACCGCTAACTGGGGGATCATCGGACACGAGTGGGCCGTTGAGTTGCTGGCAGCAAGGATCGCCGGCGGGCGTGTGGCCCACGCTTATCTATTCACCGGTCCGCCACAGGTCGGCAAGACCACGCTGGCTCTCCGCCTGGCCCAGGCATTGAACTGCACGGGCGCAGCGCCGCCGTGCGGCGAGTGCCGTTCCTGTGACCTGATCGGGCGCGGCCTGCACCCCGACGTGCAGGTGCTGGAGCCGCTGGGGCGGGCGATCCACATTGAGGCCATCCGCGCGCTGCAGGGCACGCTCAACCTGTTGCCATTTGAGGCGCTCTACCGCGTGGCCATCATCCTGAACGTTGAGAAGGCCACCGATCAGGCTGCCGATGCGCTGCTCAAAACGCTGGAGGAACCACCGCCCTCCACCCGCCTGCTGCTGACCGCCGAGAGCGCCGAGGTGGTGCGCCCGACTATCGTCTCACGTTGCCATGTTGTGGCACTGCGCCCTGTGGAGACTGCCCGCCTTGAGAATGCCCTCACCGCGCTCGGTGCCCCTGCTGATGAAGCGCATCGGTTGGCACGGTTGTCGGGTGGGCGGCCTGGCTGGGCCTTAACGGCCCTCTGGCAACCCGAGACACTTGCCTTACGTGCCCAGATCATGGAGGAGATGGTGCAGGTGCTGAAAGCGGGGCGCAGCGGGCGCTTTGACTACAGCGAGCAGATCGCAGAGCGCGACACCCTGCCGCTCATCCTGGAGACATGGCAGAGCTGGTGGCGCGATGTGCTGTTGCTGGCGGAAGGCAGCGCCCTTGAGCCGGTGAATGTGGACTACAGCGAAGCCCTGCGCGCTGTGGCGGACCGCATCAGCTCACGGGAGGCGCGTGAGGCGCTACGGGCGGTGCGGCGCACCATGGATGCGCTGGACAAGAACGCCAATACACGCCTTGCATTGGACGTGATGCTGCTAGATATGCCCTTCCTTGGTCAGGAGAGGTAATCGCGCAGGTGGCGGCTGCGCATAGGGTGACGCAGCTTACGCAGGGCCTTGGCCTCAATCTGGCGGACGCGCTCGCGGGTGACACCAAAGTAGCGCCCTACCTCCTCCAGCGTGTGATCCTGCCCGTCCTTGAGGCCGAAGCGCATCTCCAGCACCTCGCGCTCGCGGTCATTGAGGATGCTGAGCACTTCCTGCACCTGCTCCTTGAGAAGCTGGCGATCGGCCTTTTCCACCGGGCCAGGGACTTTGTCATCCTCAATGAAGTCACCAAGCAGGCTGGAGTCTTCCTGCCCCACCGGCATATCCAACGACATGGGATCTTGTGAGATACGCATGATGCGCCGCACTTTGGCCGCTGCCCGTTTCAGCTTGCGCTGGAGGTTGGGGTCCAGATGGTCGCTGCGGTCCAGTGAGGCGCGGATGGTCTCGGCCTCCTCGTCTTCCAACAGCTCCATCTCCAGCGCCAGCTCTTCCACCGTCGGCTCGCGCCCCAGCTGCTGGGTCAAGCGGCGCTGAATGCGCGTAAGGCGATTGATAGTCTCCACCATATGGACCGGAATGCGGATGGTGCGCGATTGGTCGGCAATGGCGCGGCTGATGGCCTGACGGATCCACCAAGTGGCATAAGTGCTGAACTTGTAGCCCTTGGTGTGATCAAACTTCTCTACCGCGCGTAGCAAGCCAATATTGCCCTCTTGGATGAGGTCAAGGAAGCTGATGCCGCGCCCCATGTACTTCTTGGCCACACTGACCACCAAGCGCAGGTTGGCGCGCGTCAATGTAACGCTGGCCTCTTCGGCGATGGCATGCACAGCGTCAAACTCCGCCTCTATCTGGCGTTCGTCCAGTTGATTCGCCCAAGAGGCGAGGGTGCGTGCCCCCGGCAGGCGGCCATGTTGGCGGATAAAGTCCTCCAGCTTGCTAAGAAGGGAAGCAGGAATGAGATAGGCGATCTCAAAGACAGCAAAGAGGCGCTGAGCAAGCTGCGCCCAGTTCTCATCACGGCCCCACTGGCGCTGATCAAGGTAGCGGCGTAGGGACGAGGGCAAATTCCAGCGCGGGCTGCGCAGACGCTGGGCCTCGTGGAGGACAAGCAAGAGGTTGGGCGGCTCCACGCCAAAGTTCCGTGCCAACGCGAGCACATCTCGCCAGGCGTGCCCCATGTCAGCCAACAATGCTTTGAGCACCTCACGCGGTGAGGCTGCCTTACCGCTGTGCGTGAGGTGCTCAGCAGCCCTCTTGATGCGCTTGCTGGCGGCCATCTGCGCCGAGAGCCATATCTCCTGATCGGAATCCAGCAGCTGCACCTGCCCAATTTCTTTCAGGTACATGCGCACGGGATCGTTGGCCATCTCGCCCAGGCCAACGCTGGAGGAAATCTCGGCCTCCTCTTCCTCCAGCTCTTCCACCGGCGCGAGTTCATCCTCCGGCAGCTCATCCTCTAGGTTGAGGAGCAAGTCTTCGGTCTCGTCTACCTCCCCCACATCCACCGGCAAGATCTCTACACCCATGGCGTGCAGGGCCTCGTAGAAGCGGATGGCCTCTGCACCGTCCGGATCGTCAAAAGCGGCCAGAATCTCGGCCTCGTTGATCTGCCCGTCGCGCTGTGCCTTATCCAGCAGGCGCTGCAGAGAGGGTGGCCATTCGCCGCGATCTGGTTGGCTGGTGCTCTGCTCTTCCATCCCTTGCTACCCTCAACCCTCACAGGGTTCCATTAGCGCTGGCACGCACGCTCAATCTGCCGGCGGGCTTGCAGCAAGACATTGAGACTAGTCCGGTACTCACCGACTGCCATGCTGTTGCCGTTGTCATCGGACTCGCGAAGCAAGAACCAGAGTTCGTTCAGCTGCTCCTTGATGCGCTCCTTGCGCAGGCTGAGCAGGCTGTCAATTGCTGCCTCGCACACCTCCTCTGGCGAAAGGTTCACTGCAGGCGGCGTGACATTGCGTAGCAGCGCATCCAGCGGCTGAGCCAACCATGAGTCCACCATGTCCCGCAGCAGGGGGTCCAGCATCTCACGCAGGTAGATCAGCGGTTCCATCTCGTCCTGTTCTAGAGCTGTCAGCCATGCTTGGAAAATGGTGCGGTGCTCAGGCAGCGCAAAATCGGCGGTGCTGATGGAGGGGGAAAGCACGCCTGCCGATGGAGCTTCACCGCTGGCGGCTATGTCCGCTGCTTCGGTAAGCAGGCCGGGAGCCATATGCTCGGCCAGAACGCGGTTGACGTGATAGATAAGGCGGGGATAGCGAATCAGGGCAGCCAAGCAGAACACTTCACGAGGGTGTGTGGAGGGCAAGAACAAGGTGGGCGTTACAGTTTCGGCTGGTGGCCCCTCTGCAGCGACCGGACGCGACGCAGCGCGGCGGCCGGCCGTTGGGCGCTGGGGGAAGAGTACCTCCTCAGATACTCTCAGCAGCCGTGCCAGGCGCTGACGGTAGTGATCGCGCTCCACGCGGTCAGCAATGCCTTCAATGAGGGGCACTATCTGACGTGCAACGCTAGATTTAACCTTAGGGTCATCCAGATTCTGGCCACGGATGGCCCGCTGGATCATGTACTCCACGATAGGCAGTGCCCGCTCCAGAAGCGCAGCCCATTCCTGCGGTGCTTCTCGGATAAGGTCGTCGGGGTCCTGGCCTTCGGGCAGCGTCGCCACGCGGATGTCAAAGCCGAGACGGCTTTCGTAGAAGACCATGCCGCGTGCGTCAAACTCGGCAGTGAGGCGGGCGCGGTATTCGCGTTCTGCGGTGTCAAAATCCCATACCCCTGCCTCACCCACCTGCAGGGCGGCCATCTTGGAGGCGTGCTCCACCACCTCGCGGCCTCGTTCAGTGGCCATCTGGCCTGCTGTGTCAGGGTCAAGAGCCAGAATCAGGCGGCGGGCGTAGCGCGCAAGCAGGCGCAGCTGCGGCTCAGTGAGGGCTGTGCCCATCTGCGCCACCACATTGGTGAAGCCAGCCTGATGGGCCTGCATGACATCCATATAACCCTCTACGATCACCGCCGTCTCACTCTCGCGGATGGCACGCCGCGCCTGTGACAGCCCAAAGAGCAGGCGGCTCTTATCAAAAATGGGGGTCTGCGGCGAGTTGAGGTATTTTGGCCCCGCATCGGCGGAAAGCGCCCGTGCACCGAACCCTACCACTTCTCCCTGTACATCGCGGATAGGGATAACGAGGCGGTCGCGGAAACGGTCATAGAGGCTGCCGTCGTCTTTGACGACCACCATACCGGCATCAACGAGGTCCTGGCGCGCAAAGCCGCGCTCCAGCAGGAAGTTCATCGTCGCATCCCAGCTGTTGGGTGCGTAACCCAACCCAAACTGGGCGACGGTCTCCGCATGTAATCCGCGCTGTTCTACGTAGGCGCGGGCATGGGCGGCTTGGGGGGCTTGCAGCAGCTGGCGGTTGAAGAATGCTGCTGCTTCGGCCATCAGTGCCCGTAGCCGCTCGTGTGCCTCGCGAATCTCGGCCTGCTGAGGGGTAGGCGGAGCCAGTTCCACACCGGCGCGCTCGGCCAGAAAGCGCAGGGCCTGTGGGAAATCCCAGCCTTCCTGCTTCATGACAAAGGTGAAAATGTCCCCACCTTCGGCGCAGGCGCCGAAGCAACGCCAATGTTGGGTGTCGGGAAAGACAAAGAATGAGGGGGTCTTCTCGCTGTGGAAGGGACACAGCGCTTTATAATTACGCCCCGCCTTCTTCAGCGGGACGTATTGGCCGATGAAATCTACGATGTCCAGCCGCGCCTTGATCTCTTCGGTGACATTCATTGTTCACCAACACAGGATAACCGCCCTGTTGTGCGACGCTCCTACCAACGTTGACCCTCTGGACGGCCACCGGCCACTTTGTTGCGATTATACTCAGGCCTTCAGACTCCACGCAAACGGGCAACCTGCCTGTCACACTGTTTAGGGGATGGCCTTAACAGAGTCTTAACAAATCCTTAAATTAGCGCTCATATGATGATGGGAAAATGAAATGTTGCCCCTTTATGGCTCTTAGCTTGGTCAGCCAGAAAGACACTTTCACCGGCGCCATTGTGCAAACCGCCCCGCCGGCTCTCCGCAGGCGGCGCAGGGCGATCTTCATAAGTTTTCTGTTGTTGGCTATGTCCCTCTGGCTTGCGGCTTGCAGACCGCGGACAGGAACGGAGCAGGCAGCAGGCACAGAGCGCGCCATCCAGAACAAAGGCTCGGATACGCTCGTCAACCTCGCCTTGGCGTGGGCGGAGGCCTACCGCAAGATCAGGCCTGATGTGTCCATCGCGGTCACAGGCGGCGGCTCCGGCACTGGCATCGCTGCCCTTATCAACGGCACGGTGGACATCGCCAATGCCTCCCGCCGCATGACGGAGGAGGAGATAGCTGCCGCTCGGGCCAATGGCATTGAGCCGGTGGAGTTTGTGGTGGCCATTGATGCCCTGGCCGTCATCGTTCATCCCGATAACCCTGTCAACGCACTGACCATTGACCAGCTGGCCGATATTTTCACCGGACGCATCACCAACTGGAAGGAAGTGGGTGGAAGGGACGCGCCAATTGTGCTCCTCTCGCGGGAGAGCAACTCGGGCACGCACGTCTATTTTTTGGAAGAAGTGGTGCGCAAAGGGGAGAGAGGAAACAAGGATATCTTTGCCCCCCAGACGCTGATGATGCCCTCCTCAGTGGGCATTATCAGCGAGTTGCGCCGTAACCCCAACGCTATCGGCTACGATGGCCTCGGCTATGTGACCCCTGACGTGAAAGTCATCGCGGTGGCCCGCGATAGCCACTCTCCCTATGTACTGCCTTCTCTGGAGAGCGGTGCCGACGGAAGCTATCCGCTGGCACGCAATCTCTATATGTACACCGCTGGTGAGCCGAGTGGCGAGATCGCCGAATACATCAACTGGATCAGAGGGCCTGAAGGGCAGGCTATTGTATCTCGGCTAGGGTTTGTGCCTCTGCCGCAGGAGTGGCAAGCTTATGGAAGCAATTCCTCCTGATGTCGTGCAACCAACCCGCGTCACCCCTTCCATGCTCCCCACCGGCAGGGCGCTACGCCAGAGTTGGGTGGAGTTCTTCATTGAGCACCTCATTCAGGTGGCGGGGATCTCCACCATCGTCATCGTGGGGCTGATCTTCCTCTTCCTGTTGCGTGAGGGCCTACCTGCCTTTGCCGAGATCCCCCTTCAACAGCTCCTCAGCACCCGCTGGTACCCTATTGAGGGACTGTTTGGCCTCTGGCCGCTGCTCGTCGGTTCCTTGCTAGTCACGGTGGGGGCTGTGGTGATCGCTGTGCCGCTGGGGCTGATTACCGCCATCTACCTCGGCGAGATCGCGCCGGATTGGCAGCGTGACATCTTAAAGCCCCTCATTGAGGTTTTAGCGGGCATCCCTTCCATCGTGCTTGGCTTCTTGGGATGGGTGACACTGGCCCCACTGGTGCAACACCTGGGCGCCCCCACCGGCCTGACGGCCTTCACCGGTTCGCTCATCCTGGCCTATATGTCCCTACCCACCATCATCAGCATCTCCGAGGATGCGCTCTACGCCGTGCCCAAGGAATACCGTGATGGGGCGCTGGCTATCGGCGCCACGCAGTGGCAAACCATCTGGCGGGTGGTCCTGCCGGCGGCCAGCTCTGGGCTGGTCACAGCAGTGATGCTGGGCATTGGCCGCGCTATTGGCGAGACGATGGCCGTCATGATGGTCACCGGCAATGCTGCCAACATCCCGCCCTTTGGCTTGGGGATGTTCTTCCAGCCCGTGCGCACCATGACCGCTACTATTGCCGCTGAGATGGGCGAGGTGGCACAGGGCAGCCCACACTATCATGCGCTTTTTGCCATCGGCATTGTGCTGTTCATTATCACTTTTATCATCAACTCGCTGGCGGGCCGCTTGATCAGCGGTCAGTCCAGTCGGCGGCGGAGGGTGTAAGCCGTGAGGCGACAGCAGGTGCAAAAGATCGCGGTGGGTGTCATCACGACGACCGCTGTGCTGGTGGTAGTGCCCATCGTGCTGGTGATCGCCTACATTGTGGCGCAAGGAGCTGGAGCGATCACCTGGGAGTTCCTCACCACACCGCCCAGCGAAGGCATGACGGAGGGGGGCATCATGCCCGCCATACTGGGAACGGTGATCCTCACCTTCGGGACCGCCGTCGCTTGCATTCCGCTGGGCATCTGTGCAGCCGTCTATCTGGCAGAGTACGCCCGCGACAACTGGCTGACGCGTTTGGTGCGTTTGGCGATCGTCAATCTCGCGGGTATCCCCTCCATCGTCTACGGGCTTTTCGGGTTGGGTGCCTTTGTGCTGTTCCTCATCTTTGGTACATCCATCCTTGCCGGTTCGCTGACTTTGGGGATCATGACGCTACCGGTGGTGATCAGCACAGCGGAGGAGGCTATCCTTGCTGTGCCGCAGCGCTTCCGCGTGGTGAGCCTCAGCCTGGGGGCGACGCGCCTGCAAACGATCTGGCATCAGGTGCTGCCGCAAGCCCTGCCCGGTATCCTCACCGGCGTGATCCTCGGCCTCAGCCGCGCTGCTGGTGAGACAGCCCCGCTTCTGTTCACGGTAGCCGCTTTTTACCTCCCCAAGTTGCCCCAATCCATCTTTGACCAGACGATGGCGCTGCCCTATCACCTCTATGTGATCTCCACACAGGTGCCCAATATGCCTCTCTTGAAACAGTACGGCACGGCGCTGGTGCTGCTGTTGCTCGTGCTTTCCATGACATTGGTGGCCTCGCTGTTCCGCACCCGTATGCGCCGCCGTCGGGAATGGTAGGCTAGTTGAGATGAAGGCATCTGTGCAGCCCATCATCGCCGTCCGTGACCTCTCTTTCACCTACGAGGACGGAGCGCAGGCCCTCAGACACGTCTCGCTTGACATCTATGAGCACGAGATCTTTGTGCTCTTCGGCCCCGCCCGCAGCGGCAAGAGCACCCTCCTGCGGCTCTTTAACCGCCTCTCCGACCTTACCGAGCAGGCCACCCGTGAGGGGACGATCCTCTTCAGGGGGCGCGACATCTTTGACCATAGCGTAGACGTGACCGAACTGCGCCGCCGTATCAGCATGGTGTTTGCCATCCCCACACCCCTGCCGGGCAGCATCCGTGAGAACCTGACCTACGGCCTCAAGATGGCTGGCATTCGCGATCCGCGCATCCATGAGGAGCGCATAGAGCGTGCTCTGCGGCAGGCGGCGCTGTGGGACGAGGTCAAGGACCGTTTGGATCAATCCGCCTTTGCTCTTTCAGGCGGCCAGCAGCAACGGCTGTGCATTGCGCGCAGTCTGGCGCTTGAGCCAGAGGTGATCCTGTTGGACAATCCCACCTCCGGCCTTGATCCTATTTCCACCGGCATCGTGGAAGACTCGCTACGCGAGCTGAAGCAGCGCTACACCATCATCATGGTCCCCCACAGCGTACAACAGGCAGCCCGCATGGCAGATCGCGCTGCGTTTATGCTGGATGGAGAGGTGATTGAAGTGGGATGGGGCGGCGAACTGTTCACTAAGCCGCGCGACCGGCGCACCGAAGACTACATCACAGGACGGTTCGGCTGATGGAAGACAAGATTGAGGTCCGCCACTTCAGCTTCTACTATGGCGATTTTCAAGCCCTTACTGATCTAAACCTTACCATCAAGAAGAACCAGATCACGGCGCTGATTGGCCCCTCGGGGTGCGGCAAATCCACCTTTCTGCGCTCGCTCAACCGCATGAATGAAACCATCCGCAACACGCGGGTGGAGGGCGAAATCTTGTTGGATGGCAAGAACATCTATGATCCGGATGTGGATGTGACCGAGCTGCGCCAGCGTGTGGGCATGGTCTTCCAGCGCCCTAATCCCTTCCCCCAGAGCATCTACGACAACGTGGCCTTTGGTCCCCGTGTGTTAGGGATGGCAAAGGCGGGTAACCTGGATGAGATCGTGCGCGAAAGCCTAGAACGCGCCGCCCTGTGGGGTGAGGTGAGGCATCGCCTGCGCGATTCGGCGCTTGACCTCAATCCGGGCCAGCAGCAGCGTTTGTGCATCGCCCGCGCTATCGCCGTCAAGCCCGAAGTGATCCTCATGGATGAACCTTGCTCGGCGCTTGACCCTCTGGCAACCCTGCGCATTGAGGACCTCATGCGCCAGCTGGCTGAGGAATACACCATCGTGATTGTCACCCACAACATGCAGCAAGCAGCCCGCGCTTCAGACTGGACGGGCTTCTTCTGGCTGGGGCGCTTGGTTGAGTTCGGCCCCACCGCCGAGCTGTTTGAATCTCCCCGCGAGGCCCTTACTGAGGCCTACATCACAGGACGGCGGGGCTGAACCTAGAGCGCCTGCTCCAGCACCTCCGCCAACTCCTCGTCGCTCAACGCGATGGGGTTGCCCTTCATGCTGTTGGCCTTCTGGGCTGCCGCAATCACCGCCGTAAAGTCCTCTCGCTTCATCCCCCACTGTGAGAGAGGCGGGACATTCAGGTCAGCGCACAGCGCCTCAAGCCATAGAGCACCATCTTCGGCGCTGGCAGAGGGATCCCCTGTGAGCAGGCGGGCGATCTGCGTACAGCGTTCCAACGCCGGAGAGGTCGGTTGGCGCATGCGCAGGGCACGCACGTTGATGGCCATCACATAGGGCAGCAGGCGGGCGCAGATCATGCCATGCGGGGCATTGTAAAGCCCTCCTAGAGGACTGGCTAGGCCGTGCACGGCTCCCAAAGCGGCATTGGCCAGCGCCATTCCCCCAAAAAGGCTGGCCAGCGCCATATCCTCACGCGCCTCGGCGTCATCCCCGTTTTGGTAAGCCCGCCGCAGCGAACGTGCCACGCGGCGCATTCCCTCACAGCAAAGGACGTCCGTCATAGGGTTGGCCTTGTTGGAGAGGTACGGTTCAATGAGCTGGGTAAGGGCGTCCAATCCAGCGCCGGCAGTTACCGAGGGCGGCGTGGTGTGGCTCAGCGTGGGATCCACCACCGCCAGACGGGGCAGCATAAAGGGGCTGCGCATGCTTGCCTTGACGCGGTGCTCCAGCGAGGCCAACACAGCGTTCTTGGTGACCTCCGAGCCGGTGCCTGCCGTGGTGGGGATGGCAATGTAAGGAGCGGCGGGGCGCGTGATGGGCTGTCCCCGCCCGATCACCTCCAGATAGTCCAGTGGCTCGCCGCCGTTGGTAAGCAGGGCCGCGATGGCCTTGCCAGCATCCAGCACACTCCCTCCCCCCAAGCCGATGACCAGATCGCAGCCCGCCTCGCGTGCCTGTCGCGTCCCTGCGGAAACAACGCCAGTTGTCGGTTCCCCAGAGAAGCTGAAGGTGCTGATCTCCACTCCCTGCTCCCGCAGCTGTTGCATTAACGGAGCGGCGCGTTCGGGTGTGGCGCCCGTGACCAACAACGCCCGTCGTCCCAGCCCCGCGGCGAGAGGAGCGACCTCGTTGACAGTGTGCGGCCCAAAGATGATCTGCGTGGCAGTGGCAAACTCAAAGCGCATGGAGCATCACCCCCAACCGCTGTCTTGCGGGAACAGATTGGTGTATTTGATGCTGGTGCGCGGCTCGGCCATCATCTCCTCCACTGTATCACGCCACTTCTGATAATGTGCGGTCTCCTTGTGGCTGGCTGGGGCCTCAGGGCTGCGGTAAACTTCCACCAGCACGAAGCGGGTGGGGTCATCCAACTGCTGAATGACATCAAAGCGGGCAATGCCTGGCTCTTGGATGCTCTGGCGGGCGTTTTCCAGAGTGGCGGCCTTGAATGCCTCCACCTGATCCGGCTTCACATGGACAAAGACCAGGACGATGTGCATAGGTTCTCCCTTCTGTTGGCTCAAGCGGGCACGCGCAGCAACCCTATCCCGCTGCTTGAGCGGAACCGGCTGCTGACCAATTGTAACCAATCCTACGCGGGAGCGGAACCCTCGGCAGCGCCTCCTCAGCGCTCTGGGAGAGCGACGTTCAGAAGAAGGGCGAGGGTGGTAGGCGTTAAGGGTTGCTGAAGGGCCTGCTCTTCTGCAGCACGCTCTCCTGTATAGTACCTCTGACCCGCACACGAGCGGCACAACGTCCGACCCTCTACCTGCACCTCGCGCTGATTGATGATCTCCTCACCGCACAACTCGCATATCACCCGTGAGCCATCCTTGCCGATCAGTGCCTCTAGGGAGAAGGAGAGTCTCACTGCCTGCGCAGCAAGCAGCTCATCATCCGGCATGATCTGGTACCCCACCAATTGAGCATGCCAGCGGCCTTCTGCGTTTGGGGCATAATCAAGGGCACGCTGACGAGCCTCGCGGCGCGGCCATATGCGTACGGCGGCACCGGTTTCTACATCCACGAAGGTAGCAGCCACCTTACCGTAATCCACAATGTACAGTGTGCGACGCCCCACTGAGCACCCTGTCGCCACGCTGATCCCATCTACTGCGCAGCCATCCGTCTCGGCGATCACCAGCAGGCGTTTGTCAGTGCGCGGTACCTCAAGACTCAGCAGGCGTGCCCCCAACAGTCCCATGCGCAGCCCCAGCACCTGACGGGGACATAAGCGTGCGTGGCGCGCTGCACAGGCTTCCAATAGATGGGGATCGAGGATGAACGCCTCTCGGTTGCCGTTGTCATGAGAAGCAGCCATGTTTCAGTGCTCTCCTTCATAGGCGTGACATGTGTGGCAGTAATGCGATTCTTGCTCATCGGCCTGTTGCCCACAGGCGCTGCCCATCACCAGTGGGACGGTGTAGGTGATGCCTGTCACCTTGCCGATCTGGATGATCTGCCCATCCACCCACTGCACTGACCCTATCGTGTCGCCATCGGGGGCTAAAAGCACCCGATCTCCTACCTGCACATCGTAAAAGGGGTTCAGGTTGGCGCGTCGGATGGCCGGATCGTTGGGATCGCTGATCGTGACGAACTGAGGGAGCTCGGTCAGCGTGCCGTGGCAGGTGCGGCATTGCACTTTTTGGGCGCTGCGCTGATGAGGATGGATGTCGCCGTCGCCCATGACTTCACTTGCCGTGTGGCAGTCTATACAGTCTAGCTCCCATTCGCAGCGGGTGAACTGGCCGATGGGTTGGTAATATTCCGCCACGCGCCGCTCAGAGGCTGTCAGCACGGGGCTGAGGGATTGCAGATCGTCCCGGGGGATGAAGCGCATCTGTGCCAGCGAGTAGTTGCCCCGGTTGTGACAGGCGTTGCACTGGCTGAACGGAATCTGAAGCGTCAGGCGGTGTTGGGCAGCGTGGCCCGCTTCGTCGCGGGGGATAGTGGGGTCGCTGCCAGTGTAAGTCCCGCTCAGGTTGTAGATCACGTGGCAGGCCGCACAGCCTGTGCTGCGGTAATAGTACGGTTGCCGGATGGACGCCGCCCGCAAGTGACAACTCAGGCAGGTCTCAGCAAAGGCCTGCACCGGTGGGCTGGCAAACTGTTCAGCGTCAAAAGCAAGCAGCTTGGATAGTGTGTCGGGATGGGTGGCATGCTCATCAGTCACCTCGGCGATGCCGTAGTGGGGGCCATCCGCCCCCACTTGGTTGAAGCTGAACAGCACCAGATTGATCGCCCCAGCATAGGTGGCCTGCACGCTGCGCTCCACGCGGGCGATGTGATCGCGAGCATGGGCAGGCTCTCCGCCATGACAATCCGCCCCACCGCAGGCCTGCACTACTGTTGCGAGATCGGATGGGTTGCGCCCACCGTAGAGATTGTGGTGTGCCCCTTCCTCATCCAGCGAAAGCGCATCCCCGCCGTGGCAGATCACGCAACCGAAGGCTTCAATGGGGTGAGCCGCACTGATCTCTTCAATGCCGTTATGGCAAGTTAGGCATAGCTCGGGTTGGCCGGTCAGTGTCGGCGTCAGGATACGTACCTCAGGGCTGTTGGTGTAGCGCGCCCAGCGGGGATGCGCCTGGCGAAAGGCAGCAAGGATAAGGGCAAGAGCCACCACCGCACTGCCAACGGCGGCGACTGTGCTGCTCTCCTTAAGCCACCACGCCCTTTTCAAAGCTAAACGCCTGCCTGTAAACTTACCCCTTGCGCCTTGGGCCTGACCTCAACTGCTGGCCGTGCTGGGAGCGCTCAGTTCCTCAAGCGCCTTTTCTAGTTCGGGGTCGGTATGCCCACCCAGCATGTACTTGGCGATATACTCAGCCTCGGCTTCGCGTTCCTCTGCCATCTTCCGCTCGTACCATTTGCGATGGTGCAGGTAGGCATAGAGGGCACTCACCTTGCCGTTGAACATGGAGAAGAAGGCTTGTCGCTCCTCCGGCATGATGGCCCCCATATAAACGTGGATGATCACACCGGCGAAGACGGTGCTCACAGCAAGGAAGTGAATGGGCATGGACCACTGCACCAACCAGCGCAATGAGTTCGGGATGACTTCCGAATAGGTCATGATCAAGCCGGTGATGCCGATGGCAACCGTCCCCAGTACCACCACGTAGCTGTAGATTTTCTGCCCCGCGTTATAGGCATCTTGAGGTGGCAGCTCCACCTTAAACCCCAGCATCTGGAGCGGCTTTTTCTTCAACCACTCCAGATCGTCTTTATCTAACCACATGCGCGTAGCGGCAAAGGGCACAAAGTATTTGCGGAATCCAAACAGCACATTGAAGGCCAGCACAAAGAGCCAAATCTGTCCCCAGACTTCGTGTGATTGAATCAATGGGGCCAGCCCTCCAAAGATGTTGCGCATAAGATTGTTCCACTCTACCGGCATAAAGGGCATGCGTTTGGCAGCCAAGATACCCAAGCCGGTGGGAAGCAGAAAGGCCCAACTGAGCGCATTGAACCAATGGGTCAGGATGTTGGCTACGTAGTGCTTAGTCAGCTTCTTCTCTTTGAGCCGTTTGCGTTCGGCCAATGGAAGGTCGTATCCGTGTGACATGGATTGTTCTCTCTCCTTGTCGTCACCCGATCGGGTGATCACATCTCGTCAAACTCGCGTTCGCCCTTGATGAGCTGAACGATAAAAGCCCCTGCCTGTCCGATAAAGGCTAGTGCGATGGCGAACTTGGCAAAGGGGATGGCGAAGTTGGCCCAGAACTTTTCAGCTTCGGGTTTATCTACTGGAGTGGGCAGGACAGGCGTGGGATTCTCCAGCCCGTTGAGGTAGTAGACCATAGGGCCGGTGTCCACCAGCGGCGTGATAAGCCGCTCCACATGCCGCCCGCGAATGGCGCGACTGACCTCACTCTCTGGATCGTTCAGATCGCCAAACATACGCGCTCCCCCAATACAGGTGGCGACACAGGCCGGCGGCTCTCCCCGATCCACGCGAGGCTGGCAGGCCGAACATTTATCGGCCTTGCCTGTCTCGGGGTTGATGAAGCGCACATGGTAAGGACAAGCTTGGACACAGAAGCCGCAGCCGATGCAGGCATCTATATCAATGAGCACCAGGCCATCTTCGCGCTTGAAGGTGGCTCCAGTAGGGCAGGCCTGTACGCACCAAGGGTCCTCGCAGTGTTGGCATTGGAAAGGGATGAACTCCTGCCGCAGGTTCGGGAACTCTCCCTGAATGCCGCTTGTGCGTACCCAGATGCGTGTGTGTCCTAGCGGCGTCTCCCATTCGGCGCGGCAGGCCACTAGGCAAGCGCGACAGTCAATGCAGCGTGCTGCATCTATGACGAAGGCGTAGCGGGGGATGTGGCTAGCCATGCTTCACCTCCTGCGGCGCAGGATTTAGGCTTAGCGCAGGGGCTTTTTCCACTGTCACAAAGGTCTGGGTGAGTGCCTGTCCTCCACTGATAGGGTCGGTGTAGGTAATATGCACATCGCTGCTGCTGGCGCCTTGCCCATAGGCGGTCGTCAGGCCCTTGCTGATGTGACCAAAGCCGGGGGCCATGTAGACACAATCGGGGCGGATAGCCTGCGTAACCCATGCCTCAATACGCACCTCGCCGGCTTCGCTGCGCACGATCACCTCGTCCCCACTCTGTATGCCCCGCTCAGCTGCAGCCTGCGGATGAATCCACAGCGTATTGGTGGGGAACACTTCGTGCAGGTACAGGTTGTTTTGCGTGGCGAACTGAGTGTGCTGTCCCACTTTGCCTGTCAACAGGTAGAACTTACCGGCTGGGCAGCTTGGAGGAGCTTCCCATATGGGAACGGCAGGATATCCGGCGCGGCGCAGCGTCTCACTGGCGATCTCTATCTTGCCGCTGGGAGTGTTCCATGTATAGGAGGGGATGAGCTCAGGGTTCTCTACCTCAATGTAGCCTACCTGCTTGATCTCCTCCAGGCTTACGCCTAGCGGTGTCAGCTGTTGGCGCAGGTAATCCTCATCATCCTCGTACTGGAAGTAGTCACCCAAGCCCAGCCGCTCACCCAGCTGCTTGTAAATCCATAGTGCCGACTTGGCCTCACCCAATGGCTCCACCGCTGGCTGGCGGATAAAAACGCGATTGCCCACCACGTGCAGGGGATCGTAACGCTCCAGATAGGTCGCTTCGGGTAGGATGTAGTCGGCATACCACGCTGTATCGTTGACGAAGATGTCCACCACCACCAGCAGATCCAGCTTATTGAAGGCTTCTACCGTTTTACGACGCTCTGGAATGCTCATCGCCGGGTTCTGACGGCTGACAAACCAGCCGTGCGCCTGATAAGGCTCGCCGCGCAGGATGTTGTCACGCAGTTCCTGAAAGACGCCCAATTTGAGGGGTACCAGTGGATACTTCCAGGGCACGCCGTCCAACCGTGGGGCTGTGATGCGCGGATAGGGTGGGCGCGGCGGTGCTCCTAAGCCCACCTCTGGCTCCTCTGCGGAAAGGCGGCAAATGCCGGGCTGGTGGCAGACTCCCATAAGGGCGTTGAGGATGGTGATCGCCCGCTCCGTTTGGAAGCTGTTGACGAAGTTGGAGGTACGCCAACCGGGGTGGGCGAAGCCATCCGGTTTTGCCGCTGCGAACTCGCGTGCAATGCGCACAATTGTCTCGGCAGGGATTTCAGTGATGGTCGCTGCCCACTGCGGCGTGTAGGGCTGGATTTCGTGCTCCAACTCTTCAAAGCCCACAGTGTAGCGCGCTACGAAGTCGGCGTCATAGAGCCGCTCACGCACGATGACGTTGATCAGGGCCAGATGGAAGGCTAGATCAGTGCCGGGTTTAATAGGCAACCACTCGCTGGACTTAGCCGCTGTCTTGGTGAAACGCGGGTCAAGATAAACCACGTGCGCACCGTCAGCGATGGCCTGCATGAGGGCCTTAGTCTCGCTGGTGGAGATGGCCTCCATCAGGTTGCGCCCCGTGAGGATGATGTATTTGACACCCTCATAGTTGCGGTTTGGCTCCTCTATGCCAAAGGTGATGAGATGCGCGGCTACCATGGCGTTGAAGCACAGGCTGCGCTGAGTGCCGTAGTTGGGCGAGCCATAGGCGTTGAGCAGGTTCTCAAAGAGTGGCTGGCTCAGGTTGTGTGTGCTGCTGAAAATCATCGCTTCGGGGCCATACTGGTCGCGGATGCGCAGCATTTCTGCGGCAACCTCATCCAATGCCTGCTCCCATGAGATGCGCTCAAAGCGCCCGCTGCCACGTGGTCCCACCCGTTTGAGTGGGAAGGGCAGGCGATCTGGATCATAGGTCATCATCAACCCACTCTGGCCGCGCGCGCACAAGTTCCCCTGTGAGTGGAGGTTCTCAGGGTTACCCTCCAGCTTATGGACTTTGCCCCCACGCACATGGGCCAGCACGCCGCAGCGCCACACACACATTTCGCACAGTGTGGGCACTACGTAATCGGCGCGGGGACCAGGCAGATGGGGGGGATGGCTTGATGCCGCCTGCGCCCCTGTAGCGCTGACTGCTACATAGGCCGCTCCTGTACCAGCCAACGCGGCGATGCGCAGGAAGTCGCGGCGCGTCAGACGCGGCTGGCTGGGTAACGATGTCCGGTAGTGACTCTCCGAAGAGTTGCTCATGAACGTTGCTCCTCTAGACCTGATGGGGAGGTCCTTCACCTTGGGGGCTTATCTGTCCTCCTCTGCCAACTTATCCTTGCGGGCCGCCCCTGTACGGTCCAACACATACAGCACCATTAGGAACATCAGCGCCAGGACAACCACCGTCAAACCGGCACTTACGTTGAGGAGGTCGGGAAGGGAAAACGCCCCAAAATTGAGGATTTCCTTCAGCTGGGGCATAAAACTGCGGTAAGTCAGGCCGAAAAGCACTGCCCCAGTGAGGAACCCCAACAGACCTGGAATCAGGTAGTCTAGATGTCCTCTGCCGCCACCGGCGACACAGGTCCCCGGTCAAAATCCAGCGGCAGCCATGCCCACACCAAAGAGCATGCCGCCCAGGAAGTTCCCCAGGATGTAGGTGTTGACTGTGCCAGTGAGGTCTACCCAACCTAGCCCCTTGAAGATCCAGATGCCGACCATGCCCACCAGTACTGCACTAAGCATATACTTCAGCACGCTGAGGTCGGTGAAGCGGAAGACGTTGACGATCTTGTGATATTTGGTCAGTCCAGCTTTGTCCAGCGTCCAGCCAAATACAGCGCCGAGAAAAATGGTTAAAAGGACGTTGCCTATGCTCATAGTAGGTTCTCCTTGTCTCTAGTAACGTTTGCCGTAGATCAGCAGTGCCACTGGGATGCCCCCAATGAACATGCCGGGAATGAACAGGAAGGCCGCTGGTGCCAGTTGCACCGAACCACTGACAGCCAGCCCGCTGGTGCATCCCCCGGCGATGCCGGCGGCAAATTCTAGGATGATGCCGCCTACGAAGGCCATTGCCCAGCGCTTCCACACTTGAGGGCCAAACACCGCTTTCCACTGCTTATCGGGGTTGGGATCCAGCTTCCAGACTCCGGCCAGCAGTGCTGAGGCCATCGCCCCGATGAAAACACCCACCAGCAGCCACACTTGCCACGTGATGGCGGGAGGCATCAGGAACTTGAAGAAGAAGTTGTCAGGGAAAAGCGGTTGGGCCACAAATGCTGCCAAGTTTTGGAAGGCGCCTGATGAACCGGGAAGCTGACCGAAGAGCAGCAGCGAGAAGACTGCTACCAACCCTAGCAGCGCCCCGGCCACATAGGGTGACCATTCCTCTTGTGTGAAGGGATTTTTCACTGCTCACCTCCTTTTTTGATTTGATCGGGTTTAGCCACCGCGCTTCTTTAGTTCGCGCACCAGCGCGATGAGCAGCTCCATGTCGTGGTCATCCAGGCGGCGCACCACCTCCACCAGACGGGGGTCAATGTGTGCCAGCGCCTCAATCATCTGACCACCGCGCTCGGGGTCCTCCTCTAATAGGCGCGCTAGTGAGGCCAGTGTGGCAGGAGATGCCTTCTCTAACACGGGCAGCAGCGCCTGCAGGGCCTGTGAGGCCAATCCTTGGGCGGCCGGTGTGGCGGCAGGCTTGCGCAGCTTGGCCCAGCGTTCCCCCAGGCCCTCAAAGCGCCAGATCAGCACGCCGAAAATGCCGATCAGCCCGATTAGGAGGGCACCCAATATCACGTTGCCTACGTTGACGGAAGTCGGCATTCTGGCCCGTGCGATGTCCTCATAACGGGCGTTAAGGTCAACTACTGTGCCGCCCACCTCGGTGCTGGGCTGCTGATCAGACACTTGGGTAGCGGGTGTCTCTACCACTGTGGGAGCAGCACCTTCACCTTCGGTGACGGGTGTCTCGGTGCTAGGGGCCGTGATCTCAACCCCCAGTGTTCCGGCGTAGATCACCGCTAAATCCTGATAATCCGTCGGGTGGCAGGAAGCACAGCTGGCTTGAACGTCCGCTAAGGGGTAAACCATCCCTTCGTGCGCCGCATCGGCTTCGGTAGCGGTCACGTTGCCTGCGTGGCAAAACTCACAGAAGTCGCCAAAGGCGTGGTCAATATGCCATGCGCCTTCATTGTTGACGGGGTCCTGTCCTTGCACTTCGTGGCAGTTCTTGCACGATGAGGCCTGTGTGCCGCATTGTGCATCCACTGGACGGGGCCAGAGCAGGAAGGCTGCTAGCGCCACCCCTACTATGGCCAACAAGGCATGGCGTAAGCGGATAACGGGCATAAGCCTCTCCTCTCTCTAAGCGTGGGGCTTAAGGATAAAGCCAAAACGCCGTGCTGCGAGAGCGTTGCTGCACAGAGCGTTAGGAGGGCATCAGTGGATATGGGTGATTGTATCTGCAAATGAATCCTTGCGAGTATGCGTTTATCCGAATATCATCATAATGATAGTGTAATCTGTCACAATCAGGCATATAGTGCGATCTGTCACCAACCATCTGTGATAAATGTAACAAGGTGCCCATGATCAAGAAGACCCTGCCCATGCTGGCCCTCATTGGCAACGCGCTGTTGCTTGTGGGGTGCGCTGCAGGAAACGAAGCATCAGTACCGGACTTAGGAGAATGGCTCTATCAGCTGGTGGTGGGCGGGTCAGAGGTCGGTCCGGCGACCCTGTTGCGCTTTTATGTTTGGCATGTGATGGGGCTGGCTGTCCCCTTGTTCGCGCTGATGGTCTGGCATGGCTTCCGCGTGCGGCGTGATGGTGGTGTCTCCAGCCCAATCCGCAAGCCTGATGCACCGCGCCCGCCCTCCGTACCGCGTGCGGTGATGGTACGCCGTGAGATGCTAACTTTCGCACTGACGTTGGCGACCTTGATCGTTATCTCAATAGTGGTGGATGCCCCCATCGGCCCGGCAGCCCAGCCTGGCGCATTAGTAGAGCACTCCCAGGCTCCCTGGATTTTCCTTTGGATTCAGGAGTTGCTGCGCGTGTGGCCTCCTGCCATTGCTGGCGTGCTGATCCCGCTGGCCGTGCTGCTCCTGTTGGCTACCCTGCCCTACCTTGATTGGTCTAACGAGGGTGTAGCGGTGTGGTTTAACCGTCAGGGGCGTGTGGTGCAGATTATCGTTGTAGTCCTCTTTATCGTCATTTTTGCCTTGACGGTGCGCGCTGCTCTACGCTAGGAGGTTTTTGAGTGTCCGAACGTCCTGCTTCCCTTCATGCGGAACGCCGCAGCTTGCTGGTGAGCCTCTTCAAGCTGCTGTGGCTGGCACCGCTGACGTTAGCAATTTCTCAGATCGCTCGCTACTTGCGCTTTGCCCTGCCAACCGGTGAGCAAAGTCGCTACGCAGTCGTGAAGTTGGCAGATTTGCCCGTCCTGCCCGCTTATTTAGAAAAGGCGCGGGCCTGGCTCTTCAGGGATGCGGCGGGCTTCTACGCACTGGATGCCATCTGCACCCATCTGGGCTGTGTGGCGCACCTGACAGGCCAACAAGAGTTCCAGTGTGCCTGTCACGGCAGCCGCTTTGGGGTGGATGGAAGGGTGCTCAACGGCCCTGCGCAACATCCTCTGCGCTACATAGGCCTTTACTGGCGCGAGGACGGTCAGCTGGTAGTGGATCGGGCTTGGGAAGTGGATGCCACTTTCCGCCTGCCATCCGCCTGATGTGATTGCTGAGGGACCGCTATGTCACGCCGCCCGACCTTCTACGAACATCTGCGCATGCCTCACGTGCCTGAGCCGGCAGCGCGCTTTACCTACACATTCCACCTTGGGGCAATCAGCGCCGCGCTGTTTGTGCTGTTGGGCATCACAGGCCTCTTGGAGATGTTCTTCTATGTCCCCACACCGGAGCAGGCTAATGCCAGTGTCAAGCTCATTGCCTATGTCGTGCCCTACGGTTGGCTGATCCGTAACTTACACTATTGGGCCGCGCAGGCTATGGTCGTCACGGTGACGCTCCACCTGATGCGCGTGGCTTTCAGCGGGGGCTATAAGGGGCGCCGCCTCAATTGGCTGATCGGCGTCAGCCTGCTGGTGCTGGTCTTGCTGTTGGACTTCACGGGATATGTGCTGCGCTGGGACGAGCGGGCCAGCTGGGCGCTGACAGTGGGGACGAACCTCCTGCGCACATTGGGCCGCTGAAAGTCTTGCGGGTGACCGTCAAGCAAGCGGTGGTGTCCATCATGTATGCAATAGAAAGCCTTACCATAACCGGCGAGCACATTCAGATACACAGGAGGTCATGGCACAGTACCGCGCAAGGACGGTTCTCAGACAGGCCATCTCGCAAGTACCGAATCCATAAAACCGGTTGACGCTCCCCTTGTGGCGCGCTATAATTTTGGTCGCCCTTCCACCGTAGCTCAATGGGCAGAGCATCCGGCTGTTAACCGGAGGGTTGCTGGTTCGAGTCCAGCCGGTGGAGTCACCCGCCCGGCTCTCTGAGCCGGGTGTTGTTTTTCATTGCCCGCCCGTCCTACGCCTGCTATAATCGGGCGTGCTATGGATGAGCACAGCGCATGGATGCGGCTGGCATTGGCCGAAGCGGAAAAAGCTGCCGCTTTGGGCGATGTGCCCATCGGGGCGCTGGCCGTCTACGAGGGTCGGATCATCGGGCGCGGGCACAACCGTAAGGAGTATGACCGCGACCCGACCGCCCATGCTGAGATCATCGCCCTGCGCGAGGCTGCGCAGGCATTGGGGAGTTGGCGGCTGATCGGCGTCACGCTCTACTGCACGCTAGAGCCATGCGCCATGTGCGCTGGTGCTATGATCCAGGCGCGGCTGCCGCTTCTTGTGTACGCCGCTGATGACCCCAAGGCGGGCGCAGGCGGCTCAGTGCTGAACCTGCTTGAGGACGAGCGCCTCAATCACCGCGTGGAGGTCATCCGCGGTGTGTTGGCCGAAGAGGCGCAGGCTCAGATACGTGCCTTCTTTGAGGGCCTGCGGGCGCTGGGCAAAAAGTGAGATGGTTACCCCGGAGGGGTGCCAGAGTGGACGATTGGGGCGGTCTCGAAAACCGTTGTGGCCTTTACGGTCACCGTGGGTTCGAATCCCACCCCCTCCGCCTCAGAAATCTCCCGCCGCTCGGTGCGCGGGAGATTCTTTTCACCCTTGCCCTGCTGGTCAGCCTGCTGATAGGAGGGGCTTGCTCCTCTGCCATCACGCTGACCGTACCTCCCACATCCTCAGAGATGCCCACCTATGTGCCTGGCGCCACCCCCTCAGCGACGCTCACTGCTTCACCCACTGCCGTGCCGACGGCCACTCCGACCCTCGCCCTCCCGCCCATCGTTCTGGAGAACGCCGCCCAGATCGCCCCGCTGGGAGCGCTGGATGCGGGCGGTATGGTGAACGCACTCGCCCTCAGCCCAGATGGCACATATCTCGCCGCAGCTGTTGAGGACGGCATAGTGCAGGTGTGGGATGCCGCCTCGGGCAATCTGCTGATGACGTTGGATGATGCAGGTAGCATGCCTTACGGAATGGCCTTCAGCCCCAAGGGAAGCGTCCTCGCCGTGGGGGCAGGCGACGTGCAGGGCGGTAGTGTAACGGTCTGGAGTATCCCCAGCGGCGATCTGCTGTACCGTATGCCCTTCGGGGCAGCAGTGACTGGCGTGCACTTTCGCCCCGATGGTGCCATGTTGGCAGCAGGCAGCCGCGATGGCACGCTTGCCCTGCTGGATGTCCAAAGCGGTATGCCGGAGACCATCCTTAACGTAGGCTCTGCTGTGTGGGCGCTGGCCTACACGCCCGATGGGGCCATGTTGGTCACTGGCAGTGAAGAGGGACGCATTCGCTATTGGGATGCTGCCAGTGGTGAGGCGCTCTACAATGGTTGGGTAGGTCACGAGGCAGCCGCGCGCGCACTGGCTGTCAGCGCTGATAGCTTACTGCTTGCCTCTGGCGGCGAGGATGCCGTGATCAAACTTTACGACCTGTTCACGGCACGTGTGTTGCGGCTGATGTATGCGCGTAGCACTGTGCTGGCGTTGGCCTTCAACCCGCAGGCCACCCTCTTGGCTTCCGGTGAGGCTGATGGCACTCTGCGGCTGTGGGATGTGGTGTTAGGTGAGGAGATCGCCGCGTGGGCGGGCGCACATGAGCCGCAGGGCCTACGAGCGCTCGTGTGGAGCGCCGACGGCACAACGCTCTTCTCGGCAGGGGGCGATGGCCTCGTCCGGTGGTGGCGTGCCCCCGCTAACTCCCCGTAATGGTGATGACCTGCGGCAGCAACCAATGGTCGCTGCCATCGGCAAGGCGCACCCGCTCGCCGCGGGTGGCATGATACCAACCTATGCTCAGCCGATACTCACCGGGCGGGAGATCCTGAGGGATCAGGATGCCGTAGCTATCGCTGATGACCTCGCCTGGCATCCAGCCTGATGTGGGGCGCGAGCCTCCCACCGGTATCTGGTCGCGCTGGGCAACAACACTTCCTTCCTCGTTGATAAGGTGCACAAAGACCGTCAGGCTGACGGGAACCTCATCTTGCGCCTGCCAGTAGAGTGTCAGGCTGAGGCCATCGCCGGGGCGCAAGCGCTGCTGGGGCAGGTCATAACCTAGCAAGATGATGCTGTTCTCCCACCCCACCTCGGCGATGACGTCCATCGGTGGCACCTCGTAACGGCGCGGTGGTGTGCGCACCACCATCTCACCGATAAGAACACGCTCGCCTTCTGTTTCCTCGGAAGGGGCGATCAGCTGCACAGCCACCCTGTACGTGCCGGCTTCCAGCCTGCCGGGGACGTACAGCAGGTGCAGGCCGCGCCATAGATCGCCCCGCCGCCACTGGTCGGTTGGGTAGCCAACCACCAGCTCCACAGGCGGTGTGCTCGCTGCAACCTCACCCTTTTCGTCCAGCCACAGCAAGCGGGCACGATAGTCGGCGTCAGGGTGTGCGGTGGCTCGCCAATACCATACCACTGCGATCTCCTGTCCTACCTCGGCCTCTGCGGGCAGGGGTTGGATGGCGACCAGCGTCAGCATGGGGTTCAGGCGGGCATTGAGTGGCTCCTCAATGGGCAAGCGTCTGGTTGATGCAGGTCGTGCGGGGCGGGTCACCTCTATTGTTGCCAGATCGGCCAGCACCCCCACCGGGCTACCATCCACGTTGAGCACATCCAAATTGCGCCCCGCTATCTCGGAGTACATGCCGGCCTGTAATAAGTAACTGCCGGGTGGCGTGCCGGGCGGTATCTCCAGCATGAGCGGTTCCTGCACATAGAAACCGGGCAGCCATGTGCTGGTCGGCACACCAGCGGGGTAATACTCCAGCGTCTGCTGGACGATGTTGCCCTCGCCATCACGCAGCACCAACACACTGGCAAGGTCCTCGCCAATCGTGCCGTTAGCAGGTGACCAATAAAGGGTGATATGAAGTCTACCGCCTGAGGCTACCTGTGCACGCGGCAGATCATAGCCTAGTAGCCTGACCTTGTCCCCGATGGTTGCCAAAACCGGCGTCTGGAGGCCCTTCTCCACACCGTAGGCGAAGCGTTCCCGCCGGATGGGGGTATCCACCCGATCAAACACCAGCACCTTGCTGCCGAAAGCTATCAACGCAGCCAGCAGCGCAGCGAAGAAGATCGGCCCGGCCTCATGCCATTGCTGTGCCGCTGCATAGCCCGCCTCTTCCGGTTTTCTCTTTCCCCAAATGCGCAGGAAGGCCAGCACTGCGCCAAGCACAATCAGCGCAGCCATGCTCACCCACATGGCCACACGGCGCAGCGGCGTGGGGCCGAAGCCTAGCTGCAGGTGGTGCTCGCCCGCCGGAACCTCCACGCTGACGAGACCGTTCGGCTCGCTGGGCGTGACGGCGATGCGTTCGCCATCCAACTTGGCCCACCAGCCGGGAAAGTACAGCCAATCAAAGGTCAGGCGCGTATCCCGCCGCACTTGCAGGGTGAGCGCAGCGCTTTTCATGCCCCACGTCATATCCTCAACGGTGACGGATGGGGAAGGCTGAAGGCGTGGGATCACCTCCGCCTGGGCATAGAGGCCCAGAAGGCGGTCAGGATCGGGCATCACAACCACCCAGCGCGGCAGGTACTCACCGGCGGCCGTCCCGCCGATGAAGTTGGTGCGCCGCTCAAAGTTCTGCACTTCAACGATGGAGGCTGTCGGCGCATCGGGCACGTAGGCGCTGTATAGCCATGGCATGGCAATGATGATTGTGAACAGCAGCGTCAGCCCCACCCATGCAGCACGCCAGAGAGGCTGCCTGATATGCCGCGCCACCGATGCTATCCCCACACCCGCCAGCACGCTGAGCAACAGGCTCAGCGGCCCCGTGAGCCGCCAGGGGAATTGCACAAAAGCAAGCAGCGGGATGGCACGCCATATCCCAGCCGAGAGGGGCACCTGCATCAGGGCCAACACTGCCCCTAGCGGCGCAGCGAAGCCCAGCCAGTGGCGCAAAGAGCGCCGTTCGGTGCCCCGATCCCACACGGTGAGGGCCACGCCAAGCGCCGCCAGGATGAGCTGCGGCCATCCCAGCGGGCGGGCACTCAATACCCGTAGCTGGGTCAGGTCGGCGCTGCGCGGTGGGGCCAACAGCTGGCCGATGGTCTGAAAGGTGCTGGGGCCGAAGACCTCCATGACGCTGGAAGCGCGCCAGATTTGCACGTAGTCCAGCTCAAAGAGAGCGGGCATCCAGTAGATGGCAGCCAGCGCCAAGGGGAACAACAGCGCTAACCCCAACCAGATAAATGCGCGGGGCGGTTGAGGGCTGACCCACCACAGTAACACGCTGTAGGCGGCCAGCAATGCCGCGCCGATCAGCGCCGTGATGTTGTGGGTGAGGATGAGCAGGGTGAAACACCCCACAGCGAGCACAAAATCACGCCGCCGCCCGTAGAGGCTCAGCTGCCGCAGGGCCCACATCGTCCAGGCGAGCAGCGCCAGCGCCAACAGCTCAGCAATAGCCCCCCGTTGCGTCCAGTTGATAAGCGTGTAGGGGGCATAAGTGTAGGCTGCTGCCGTGCCCAGCCCCACCAACGGGCCTCCCCACGCCGCACCCAGCAGATAGGCACCCAGCGTGCCGAGGAAGAGGTAGAGCATCACGCCCCACAAGAAGGCATCCACAGGCCGCAGGCCAAAGGCCAGATGCAGCGCCTCCATGGGGTAGAGCGAGAGGGGCGAGTAGTAATTGAAGGTCGGGATGCCATACCCGAAGGCCATGCCCGGCGAATAGCGCGGCCAGAGGTCGCCGTGACGCACGGAGTAATCCAGCGCCACCAGCCGATAGAGATGCATGAGGCCATCGTCGGATTTGGGCAGGGTGCCGAACATGGCCGGATGGGCCGCCGTGAGCGTAAGGCAGGCCGAGGTAATGAGGGCCATCAGCGCGCGGCCCCAGGCCGACCCCACGATACGCTCCCGCGCAGTGTGCCAGTGGATCATGTCCCTCGGGCAGGATCAAGTGGCTGATGCGGGCGGCTCCTCACCGAAGGCCGCCTCCAACGTGTCCATGTACAGGGCAAGGGCGTCCGGCCCAGCGAAGCGCAGCAGGAGCTGGCCAGCCTCCACACCCGCTGATGAGGTAAGTGCCTCCTGTAGAGCCTCGCGGCTGTCAAAGGTTGCTTCTACGATATGGCTATAGGGCACAAGGCCGCCCATTGCCCCAAACACATTGCTGACGGCTTTGCGGCGCAACCCCGGCAGCTCCTCCAGCTTCATGAGGAAAGCATTGTAGTGGTTATAGAACTCGGCCGAGTGCCTGCCCGTGCGGAAGAGGATCACCAACTTGACCATGTTCTCCATTGTAACCGCAAAGCGGGCGCAAGGCACGCGGAATCACAGACCCTCAGCGCCCGTTATAGTTCGGCCTTGATCGTTGCCGCAAGTTCCGGCCCGATGCCCGGCACGCTGGCGATCTCTTCCACAGTGGCGTTGCGGATTGCTTCCAGCGAGCCGAAGCGTGCCAGCAGTGCCTTGCGCCGCGCCGGGCCAATGCCGGGGATGGCATCCAGCTGGCTGGCGATACCCATGCGCACGCGCCGCTGGCGCTGGTGGGTGATGGCAAAGCGGTGTGCTTCATCGCGGATGCGCTGCAGGAGGTAGAGGCCCTGCGAGCGGCGCGGCAGGAGAATGGGGCGGCTACGCCCTGGCACGAACAGTTCCTCGTGTTGTTTGGCCAGTCCTACCACGGCCACCTCCCCTAGCAGGCCGTACTGCTCCAGCACCTCAACGGCTACGCCCAGCTGCCCCTTACCACCATCCACAATGAGCAGGTCGGGGAGCAGACTCCAGGTGGGGTCTTTCTTCTGGCCGGGGGCGGGTTGCTCGGTTTGGCTCTCCTGCCAGCGGCGGAAGCGCCGCTCCAGCGCCTCGCGCAGGGAAGCGTAATCATCAGCGTGGCCGCTGACGGTGCGAATGTTGAACTTGCGGTACTCACTTTTGCGCGGCACACCCTGCACGAACACCACACGGCTGGCTGAGATGGCCGTGCCTTGCGTGTTGCTCACATCGTAGCACTCTATACGGGCGGGTGGGGCGGACAGGCCCAACGCCTCCTGAATCTCGCGCAGCGCCGTCTCCTGACGGGTGGTATCGGCCTGCCACTGGGCGCGCAGCATAGCCAGCGTCTCGGCGGCGTTCTGTGCCACGAGGTTTACCAGCTCCTTCTTCTGCCCCCGCCGTGGGACACGTAGCACAACCTTGTTACCGCGCTTGCTCTCCAGCCAGCGCTCAATGATCTGCGCCTCCTCAATCTCGTGCGGCAACAACACTTCTGGCGGGACCTCGGCGGCCTTATCGTAGAACTGCTTGAGGAAGTTGGCCATGATCTCGGCGGGGTCTTCATCAGCGGCGGCGCCCTCCAGCACGTAGTGCTCGCGCCCCACGATCTTGCCAGAGCGGATGAAGAAAATCTGCACGGCGGCGTCGCCGTCCTCGCGGGCAAAGGCGATCACATCCTGATTGACGGTGGAAGCCGAAACCACCTTTTGACGTTGGACGATCTGCTCCATCGCCTGAATCTGATCGCGCAGGCGGGCGGCTTTCTCAAACTGCAGCGCCTCTGAGGCCTGCCACATCTGTTCCCTTAGCCGCTGGATGATCTCATCCGAACGGCCCTGCAAGAACTCCATCAGGTTGTGGATCGTCTCGCGGTACTCGCTCTGGCTCACCGCGCCGATGCAGGGCGCATTGCATAGCTTGATGTCGTAGTAGAGGCAGGCGCGCTCATCACGCCCCGTGATCTCGCGATCGCAGGTGAGGTAAGGGAAGGCGCGGCGCAGCACGTCCAGCGTCTGGTGAACAGCGGCCACGCTGGTATAAGGGCCAAAGTAGCGGGAGCCATCGTTGATCATGCGCCGCGTCACTGTCACCTTGGGGAAAGGTTCGCTCCAGTGCACCTTGATGTAGGGGTAGCGCTTGTCGTCCTTGAGGCGCACATTGAAGCGCGGCTGGTGCGCCTTGATGAGGTTGATCTCGGTGAGCAGTGCCTCAATCTCTGAGTCCACAACGATGATCTCAATATCCGCCACGTGGCGTACCATGCGTGCTGCCTTGTCCAGCTGGTTACGCACCGTGCTGGGCTGGAAGTAGGAGCGCACGCGGCTGCGCAGGTTAACAGCCTTGCCCACGTAGATCACCTTGCCCTGCGCGTCCTTCATCAGGTACACGCCCGGGCGCGGAGGCAGGGTATCAAGGATATGTTGGATGCGATCGGATGCGATGCTCATCGCTTCACAGGAGAAAAACGTCCAGAGCGCTAGTTGTCAATCGTATAGAGGATTGAGCAGCGCTCTGGATAGTTGCCCGTGTGATCCACCACTACCAACCGAATCCAGTACTCACCATCGCCGAAAGCTGCGGTGTTCAGCTCGCCCAGCAGGCCGTTGACGACCGGCTCGTAGCGCGTGACGAAAGTGATGAAGTCTGCCGAAGTGCTGGCTCCTTCCTGCCGGATTTCTAGTTTGTAGAACTGAAAGTCGGGGTGGGCGGCTGTGCCGTAGAACTGCACCACGCCGCTCAAGGTGGCACCTACCGGTGGGCTGGTGATGACGGAGCGCATATCAGCGCAGATGCCGTCATAGCCTAGCGGCAACGTGGTCGTAAGAGTGGCCTGCGCGGGCAGTGGGGAGGCGGCAGGGAGTGTGGGCGGTAGAGGAGGCACGTAGATCACCTGACCAGTGAAGAGGGTGTCGCTGCTCAGGCAATTCCCTGCCCTCAATCGGTCGGTGGTGATGTTATAGCGTAGCCCTACGGTGAAGAGCGTGTCGCCGGGCTGCACCACGTAGGCCACCCAGCCGCTCGCGATCTGGCAAGGGGTGGGAGTGAACGTAACTGTCGGCTGCGGCGTTGGCGAGGGCGTGCTGCTGGGCAGAACAGGGGTGGATGTGGGCATCGGCGTCTCGCCAGACATTGGCAGGGGAGTGTCCGTTACCTCCAGCGTGGGGAAGCGGTAAGGCGTGGCCGTGGGCTGCTCGGCGATCGGCGTGGCGGGGTTATCGCTCAGGGTGAGGAAGATGCCGCCGAGGATGGTCACAGCCACCACAAACAGAACAGCCAACGCGGCCAGAGCCTGCTGCGCTCGGCTGGGTCTCACTGGCTCTCTCCTTGCCGGGTGGCCTCAATGGGCAGCAGCACGTGGAAGGTTGTGCCAGCGCCTTTCTCACTCTCCAGCCAGATGCGTCCTCCATGCGCCGTGACCAGCGCCTTGGTCAGCGAGAGGCCCACGCTGGTGTCACCCAGCCCCTCAATAAGCGGGTTGTCGGCCCGATATTTGCGCATGAAGACGCGCTCGTAGTCCTCCGGCGCTACACCTGCACCGGAATCGCGCACCGAGATATACAGGCAGGGCGTGAGCTCCTCATGACCGTCATGGCTGGGGAGGCTCTCCTCCCGCGCCTCCATCGTCAATGTCACTTCGCCCTCAACAGGTGAGGCCAGCGCAGCGTTGGAGAGCAGATGCTCCATGATCTCAACCAGCGCCTCCCGATCGGCGCTGATGGGCGGCAGTGCCTGCGGCAGGGTCATGCGCAGCGTCAGTCCCTTCTCGCTGTATTGGTTGGCGACGCTCATCACCACCTCTTCCAGCGTGTAGAGCACATCCACCCTTTCCACTTCCAGCTGCATGCGGCCTGTGTCCAGCGTGGTGATACGGATGAGGTCATCCAGCAGGGCACCCATGCGCTCGGTGTTGGATTTGACGCGCTGCAGGAATTTGCGCTGTAGCGGTCCCAAAATCCCTACCGATTCGCGCAGCAGCAGGTCGGTGTAGCCCATGATGGAGCTCATCGGCGTGCGCAGCTCTTGGGCGATGGAGGCGATCACCTCATCGTGCGAGTTGACCTGCCCGGCGCCGACAAGAGCAGCGTCCACAGCCTGATTAGCGGCGCTGATTTGCTCACCGAGGCCGGCCATGGCCTCGCTGGTACGCTGGAGCTGCGCTTGCAGCGCCTCAATGGCAGCGGTTTTCTCGGCCAGTTCGGCCTCTAGGGCCTGCATACGTGCCCGATCTACAGCGGCAGCGTCGCCCCGCCCACTTTCCAGCTCGGCCTGCAATGCCGCGATGCGCTCTTGCGCCTCGGCGCGTACCTGAGCAAGGCTTTCCTGTAAAGCAGCGACTTCGGCGGTCTTGTGGCTCAGTTGCTCCTCCAGATGGTGCAGCGAGGCGTTGACTTCCGCCATCTGGGCGGTCAACGCCGCCACGGCCTGCGTCTTCTCGGCAAGGCGCTTCTCCAGCTCATCGGCCAACGCAGCGCGTTGGGCGAGTTGTGTTTCCAGCTGCGCCATTGTCTCGCGGTCGTGACGCTCCATCTCTTGCTGCACACGGATAGCATCTTCGCTCAGGCTGGCGGCACGCGCTTCGGCCAGCTCCGCCTGCAAGCGCGCGATCTCGGCGGCCTGCGCGGCGATGCGGGCCTGCAGCGCTTCCAGCTGGCGTGCGCCACTCAGGCCGCTGCTGAGCTGTTCGCGCAGCGCTTCCACTACGGCTTGTAGTTCCGTCACACGGGTCTGATATTGGATCGCTTCACGCGCTTTGGCCGCCAATTGCTCTTGCAGGAAGGCCACTTCCTGCTGGGTAACGAGAGCCTGCGCCAGCCGCGCCCGCAGCGCCGCGATCTCACCCTGCGCAGCCAGACGAGCCTCCTCCACCTGACGCTCCAGAGCAGTGCGATCCGGGGCGCTGGCCAGCGCGGCCTCTTTGGCTTTGAGCTCCTCACGCAGATGTTCCACTTCCGCTTGCAGGGCTCCTGCTCGTTCGGCTTCAGCGCGCAACCGGTTGATCTCGGCTGCCAGATTCTCTATCTGCTCACGGGCCACTTCCTGCTGGCGGGGGACCTCTTCCAACTGGCGGTGCAGGTCACGGATGTAAGCTTTCATCTCGTCAATCTGGCGCTGGGCAGCATGGAGTTCGGCGGTGCGGGCGGTGAGGTCATCCGCAAGGGTGGCCGCACGTGCCGCTTCCTCTTGCGAAGCGCGTCGGCTTTCTTCTATGGCTCCGCGGTAGGTCTCGGCGTTAAGCAAGGCAGCGGTGACCAGCGGCCCCAATCGGTCAAGCAGGTCACGTTCCTCGTTGCTCAGGTAGCGTTCGGAATAAGGCGAGGCAACGATAAGCACCCCCACGCGCTCCTCGCCGTTGACCAGTGGCTGGATATAGGCCGGGCCGTTGTGTGTGATCTCCAGTCTGTCGTACAGGTCGCGCAGTTCACGCAGATTGTGCTGGGTGGTCAGGCGCATCTGACGCAGGCGCCCCAGCGCATTGACGATGGAAGGATGATCGGCAAGGTTGAGCAGGGACTGAGGGAGGCGCGTCTGGGCGATGTTGTCGTATGCCCCCACAATTTCAGCGACTTGAACGTCCTCATCTACCAGTGCCAGCACGCAGACATCCGCCCGCAGGGCTGTGGCGACCGCACGTGGCACAGCGTGCACGATTTCTTCGGGCTCCAGCGTGCTGAGCAGTTCCCCCACTGCCTCCACAATGTCAGTCAGCGGCGGCAGGGGTGGGCGCGCGGGTGGCGCTTCGGGCGGTTGTGGGGCGCGGACGGTCTCCTCCAGCGTGCCAGCAGGCGGCGCGGCAATAGTGCCCTCAACAGGCGGCATCGGCGGCGGTGCTGCGGCGAGGCGGCTCGGCTCAAAGGCATCCCAGCGCAGCAACTGCTCCACTACATGCCGGTAGGCCACCGCAGCCAGCATGGGCATCGCCACAAGCTGCCCAACGCGCATGGCTGCCGGCACATCGCCCAGCGCAGGGTGCGCCAGGTGGAGGCCTGCCGCTGTGCCAAGCACGATCAGCGCCAGGCCCTTGATGAAGGGATCGTACACGTAGCGCAGGCGCGTCAGCATTCCTATCAGGCCAGCGAGGGCCAGCGCGATCTGCCCAACTCCCCAGGCAATGTCCAGCCATGTGCCGTTGAAGAGCTGGCCGCTGGCGGCGCTGTAGGCCCAGTAGTAGTACGTGCCACCAAAACAGATGAAGACGATCCCTGTCCCTGCCGCAGCAAACACATCCGGTGCCAGATTACGGCGCAACAGGGGAGGATCGTCCATGGTCGTAAAAGCCCAGCCCAGCGCTAACAGGGTGAGCGTGTCCACGGCTCGCTCGGTAGGCGGCACCAGCAGGTTGCGCGGCAAGTAACCTTGCCACGCCGCAAGCGAGGCGATGAGCACCGCCACGCGGGCCACGAGGATGCCAAAGATGGCAGCCGTCAGGCGCAAGGTGCTGTCGTTGCGTTCGCGCATCCACTGACCGATGCCGATGGCAAACGCGGCCTCAACGGCGAAGAGGAGGATGAAGTGGTAGACAAGGCTCCCCGGCGGCTGACCGATCAGGTCTATTATCTGCTCAAACAAGGTGCCACTCCCGCAGCATGGACGCGCTACTGCGATTATAACATCAAGTGTAAAGCTATGCTGTGCTTCAACAGCAAGACGACCGCCACATAAGCGGCGGATGGGGTATCCATCCACAGGGGTTAAGTCTGCGGTTGCCTCGCCCCTCAATTAGCGTAAAATGAAGTAAAATAACCGCGCTCGCTCCCCGATCGCACGTATGGCGTGGTGGTTGCCTGATGTGACCCAAAGGAGTGTTCGGACTCATGGCGCGCATTTTGGTTATAGACGACGATGCAAGCCTGCTCCAGATGATGAGCCTTATGCTCAAACGTGCAGGACATACGCCGCTCCTTGCCAGCGATGGCCTGGAGGGCATTGAGGTCGCTCGCAAGGCGCAGCCCGATATGGCTATCGTGGATGTCATGATGCCCGACATGAGCGGCTACGAAGTATGCCGCATCTTGCGCCAGGACCCCCAAACTATGTCCATCCCTCTGCTTATCCTGACGGCCCTCTCCCAGCCGGAACAGCGCGAATGGGCCGAGGATGCGGGGGCAGATGACTTTGTGACCAAACCGGTCACACGCGACGATCTGGTCAAACATGTGGATGCCCTGCTGGCCAGCGGTCCTCGCAACCGCCCCTCTCCGCTGGAGGCTCCTGCTGTGGAGCGACGCGAGGCACCACCACCTCCTCCGCCCGGTTTCGGCGAACCCGCGCGCCCTGTTGAGCCGCCACTGTCGCCTGTGGTCACTGGCCCGCTGACTCCCCAACAGATCCCTGCGGGTTATCAGCCGCAGCAGAAAGTCATCCTGCCCTCAGTGGTGGCCGTGATGGGGCTGGCCAGCGGCGTAGGGGCGACCACGTTGGCTGTCAACCTCGGTTTGGGGTTGATGCAGTTTGGGCGCTCCTGCATTGTGGACTTCAACACACAGGGCGGTAAGGTCGCGGCGCAGCTGCGCATGGTGCCCCCACGCGCCACGTGGCGCGATCTGGTGAACGTCACCCCCGGCAGCGACAAACGCCTGATCGGCAGTGCGTTGATGCTCAGCCATCAATCCGGTGTGGCGGTGCTGGCCGCTCCGTTGCAGCCTGCGCAGGAACGGCTCTCCAGCGACACCATAGACTACGTCCTCAGCGTTCTCTCGGAGGGATTTGCCCGTATCATCATTGACCTGCCGCCGGTGCTGAGCGCCATGAACATCATCGCCCTGCGCCGGGCAGCGCATATCGTGCTGGTGGTAGGTGACAATCCAGCTGACCTCCTGCTCGCTGCGGATGCGCTGGCCACGGTTGAGCAGCTGGGCCTCATGGGAGAGCAGCATCTGGTCTTCAACTGCACCCGCCCCCACGGTGTGACCTATGATCAGGTGGTGCAAGCGCTCAACAGGCCCATTGCGGCCCACATTCCCTACGAGCCCGAGCAGGTGAGTGCGCTGACGCGGGGCATCCCGCTGGTGATGTCTCAGCCTGGCTCGCTTTTCTCGCGCACTGTGCTGCAGCTGGCGCGGCAACTGTAGCGGCCTGCGCCCGCTTGCATGGTCTCGTGGCTGCCTGTTTGCCTCCTGAAATGGACAAGTATGGACAGGCTGCTGGTTGTTGAGGATGAAATCCCCACCCTGGAGGTGTTGCGCCGCTACCTTGAGCTTTTCGGCTACGAGGTCATCGGCAGCACGACAGGCGTGGACGCCATCCAAAAGGCCATTGAGTACCAGCCCCGTGTGATTGTTCTGGATATCATCCTACCGGACATGGACGGCTATGCGGTGTGCCGTCGCCTGCGCAATGACGCCCGCACCAGCCAGATTCCTATCATCTTTCTCACGCAAAAAGACAGCCGCCGCGATCGGCTGGATGGGCTGGAGCTGGGGGCGGATGACTATCTGACCAAGCCCTTTGACCCTGAGGAGTTGCGCCTGCGCGTGCACAGCGTCATTGAGCGCCTGGGTGGCCCTTCGCTGATTGACCCGCACACCAGCCTGCCCAACCTGGCGCTCATCAAAGAGCGCCTGCCTCAACTGCTTGGCGACCCCGATATACGCTTTCTGGATGCGCAGATTATGGGCCTCCATGAGTATGGGCAGAAGTACGGCGAGGTTGCCGCTGCTCAGGTGACACGTGGTGCGGCCAAGATCATCAGCGATGTGCTCAATGAGGTGGACCCCCAGCGAGCGTTTATCGGCCAGCCGCGTGAAGATCACTTCCTGTTTGCCACACCGTTCCACGCAGTGGAATGGGTGGCGCGGGAGGTCAAAAGGCGTTTCCAGCAGCGCGTGCTCATGTACTATGATTACTCCGACCAGCAGCGTAGCGCCATGCTGCTGGGCAACCAGTGGTTGCCCCTTATGTCCCTCAGGGTGATGCGGGTCAAGACCGCAGCCTTGAAGGCGCTGGCCAATGCCCCCGATGCCTTTTTTCGCCGTGGTTCGCCACGCTCCGGCAGCGGCTTCTAACTCTCTGAGCCTTGTGGCGCATCTGTGAGGTCGCGGCGCCTCAATACAGTGGCCTCGTGGCGCAAGCGATCCAGGAAAGCCGCCGAACGCAGCCGCCGCTCTAAGTGGTAGCTCAGCGTGCGGTGCAACAGACGTTCGCATTCGGCTTGGACGGGTGCGCTCAGCCGCACCTGCTCCACTACGTCAAAGGGGTGCCTCTGCAGGTAACGCAACACCTTAAGCGCACGTAAGGAGAGTGGCTGGGCGCGGGGATAATCACGCCCGCAGGAAGGGCAGACCGCGCCACCATCCATCACGCTGTAGTATTGATCTTGTGGTTTCAGCGGTTCGCGGCAGAGGGTGCAGTGGAATAACTCCGGACGGTAGCCGACCAAGTCCAATAGGTGCAGCTCGTAATAGCGTGCTGTGCGGCGCAAGTCCTGCGTGCGCGTCAGCCAGCCCAGACCGTCCACAAGGAGGCGGTAGAGCGCTGGATTTTCGTCTCCCTCCTCGGTAAAAGCATCCACCAGTTCAGCGAAGTGGGAGGCGTAGGTCATGCGCACCAGATCGTTGCGCAGGGAGGGGAAAGCATCGCGCAGCTCGGCCTGTGTCACAATATCCAACGAACGCCCTCGGGCGAGCAAAACCTCGGTACGCATGAACAACTCCACGTGTCCGGCCTTGCGACTGCCCGGTCGGCGCACGCCTTTGGCCACCACCCTGATCTTGCCATGATGGGGCGTGTAGAGTGTGAGGATACGGTCCGTCTCCCCTAAATCCTGATGGCGTAGGACGACGGCCTCGGTGCGGTAAACGCGCTCGGATGTCGGCACGTCTTTCGCCCTCTGCGTTTAAGGCAGGTGCCCTGGCCCGAATCCGTCAGGTAGAAGCTCGGCTACCGTGTATTCGCCGATGATGCGCTCCTCGTCGGCGATAATAACCAGCATAGTCGGAGCGAATTCGTTCATCACCTGGCGGCAGATGCCACATGGTGCGGCACCGTTGCTGGTGACGACAGCAATGGCGCGGAACACGCGCTGCCCTTCCGAGACGGCTTTGGTGATGGCAACCCGCTCTGCGCAGATGGAGGCCGGATAGGAGGCGTTCTCCACGTTGCAGCCGCTGAAGACGGCGCCCTCTTCCGTCAACAGGGCAGCTCCTACCTGATAACGTGAGTAGGGTGCGTAGGCACGCTGGCGAGCCTTGCGCGCCGCGGTAACCAGCGCCTCACGGTCAATGGGAGTTTCCGTTGTAGGCATGGGCATTTCCGTTGTGTTCTTTGGATAAAGAAGGCAGATCGCGAGGGGTAAGCTTCCTGACGCGCACCTTACGGATGCGCTGATCCAACACACTGAGCACCTCAAGGCGCAGGTGGGGGGTTTCCACAACCTCGCCACCCTCCGGTATCTTGCCCAGCTGGCCGTAGATGAAGCCCCCCAGCGTATCGCCCATCTCGTCGGAGAGGTTTACGTCCAGCAGGTCGTTGAAGTCATCCAGGTTGATGCGAGCATCAAAGATGTATTCGTCGGGGCCAAGCGTCTCGTAGAGGGCTTCTTCAGCCTCGTCATACTCATCAAAGATTTCACCGACGATCTCTTCCACGATGTCCTCAATGGTGACCAGCCCTGCCGTGCCCCCGTATTCATCTACCACGATGGCCATATGCACCTTAGCGCTCCGCAACTCACGCAGCAGGTCAGAGACACGCTTGGACTCAGGCACAAACAGCGCCGGGCGCAGCAGCGCCTTCATGTCAAAAGCGGCGCTATTCTCGTGCCAGACGCGCAACAGGTCTTTGGCGTAGAGCAGCCCCTTGATGTTGTCCAGCGAGTTCTCATAGACCGGAATGCGCGAGTGACCGGCCTCAATGATCACACGGCGGGCCTCTTCCAGCGGCGTGTTCATCTCCAGCGCCACAATGTCAATGCGGGGGACCATGATCTCGCGGGCGAAGGTCTCATCCAGCTGGAAGATGGAGTAGATCATCTCCTTCTCCTCTTCCTCAATCGCTCCCTCTTCCTCGCCCGCATCAATGAGCGTCATGATCTCCGCTTCCGTCAGCAGTGTAGAGCCATTGCCCTCCTCGGGCACAGGCACAAGGCTGCGCCGCAGGTTGGTCATAAGGGTGACCAGCGGGCGTAATACCACAAGGGTAAGCCAGGCGGGCGCCAGCAGGGTCGTGGCCCAAGCGGTTGGATCGCGCTGGGCAAGTGCCTCCGGTAGAGCCTCGGCCAGCAGGAAGACCGCAAGCGCCAGCAAGGGGACGGCCAACAGATAAGTGATGAGCGCGCCCACCGTTTGGGGTGCAGGTAGGATACTGCTCAGACGGGCGGCCAACGGCAGCAGGAGCAGCACAGCAGTCAGCGTGGCGGTGAAGAAATAGACGACGAGGCTAGCCAGCCGAAAAGTGCTGAGCACCTGTGCTGAGTTCTCAGCCACCGCCAGCAGGCGCGCTGCCCGTTGGTCGCCGCGCTCAGCCTGCTCACGGAGGATTGGGCGCCGCAAGTTGCTCAGCGCGGCGCGCGCAGCGGAAAGAAAACCTCCTATGAGAAGCAAGATGACGAGGCCAATCAGGCCCCATGATGTGGGATCCAAAGCTCACTCTTCCCTATGACTCTCTGACTTGTCTTGTGTATCGGGCAAGGTGGCTGCCGGACGTGCCGGTACCCCATAAACGAGCGTGTTGGGAGGTACGTCGTGGGTGACAACCGCACCGGCACCGGTGCGCGCTCCATCGCCTAGTGTGACGGGAGCCACCAGCATGGTATCGCTGCCAAGGAAGACGTTGCGGCCTATCACCGTGCGGTGCTTTCTCACACCGTCAAAGTTGCAGGTGATCGTCCCTGCCCCAATATTGCTCTCCTCGCCGATATCTGCATCGCCGATGTAGCTGAAATGCCCCATCTTGACGCCCCGCCGCAGGCGGCTGTTCTTCACTTCGCCAAAGTTGCCCATGTGCACGCCGCTTTCCAGATAGGCACCTTTGCGCAGGTGGCCAAAGGGGCCAACGTCCACGTCGTCTTCCAGTACGGCTGATTCGATCACCGAGGCCACCACGCGGCAGCGGTTACCAATGGTGGAATCGCGGATGATCGTGTTGGGGCCGATGGTGCACTCCTCACCAATGGTTGTCTGCCCCCACAGGCAGGTGTTGGGGAAAATCACCGTATCGCGTCCGATCGTGACAGTGGGATGAATGTAGGTAGTGGCGGGGTCTACAAGCGTGACGCCAGCCAGCAAGAGCGCCTCGTTGATACGGCGGCGCAGGGCGGCCTCAGCCTCGGCCAGGTGCATGCGTGTGTTGATGCCTAAACACTCCTCTGCATCGTCAGCCACCACAGCGTTGACCTTTGCGCCCTCACGCACGGCGATCTCCACCAAATCCGTGAGGTAATACTCACCTTTGGGATTGAGAGGAATGTCCTTAAGGTGCCCCCACAGCCAGGCGGCATCAAAGCAGTACACGCCGACGTTGACCTCGCGAATGGCCAGCTGCTCCGGCGTGGCGAGCGCTTCCTCTACAATGGCCTGCACATGGCCTTCGGCATCGCGCACGATGCGCCCAAAACCACGTGGCTGATCTGTGATAAGGGTCAGCAGAGTGAGCGCGCCGCTGCTATCCCGCTGGGTCTCATAGAGGCGGGTAAGCGTCTCGGCACGCAACAAGGGCATATCAGCATAGAACACCAGTACGTGTTGCCCCTGCCCTTCCAGCAGAACACGCGCCTGCTCCACAGCGTGCCCCGTCCCCAGTGGTTCGCTCTGTACCGCATAGCGGGCTGCTTCGCCTACCGTTTTCCGTACCTCTTCCGCCCCATGCCCGATCACCAGCACTGGCGGCCTGCCGCTGACCGCTGTGGCCGTCTGGACGCTGTAGCATACCATCGGCTGCCCACCCAAGGGATGCAGGACCTTGGGTAGGGCGGACTTCATGCGCGTGCCCTGCCCGGCGGCAAGGACGATCACGTCAAGGGACACGGGAAACCTCCGCTGAGGGTGCTTTTGGCACGTGAATGGAAACCCGGCTTTCCCCAACGCTGACAGCCAGCCGGAGCACTCCATACCAAGCGCCCCGCCCGGCCTGCCGTGAGACCGTGCACAGAATGTCGCAATAACTGGGGGGATCGTCAGGTGTGTTCAACAAACCAGCGGACCAGAGAACGCCGGGGTGATTTTTTAGTCCGGCCAGTCAACCTATTGCCCTGCTGCTCTTGCATCCATCGCAGATGAATATAATATGCCCCGCCCTGCTTTGCAAATCGCGGTGGTAGTAAGCACCGCCGGTGCAGAGCGGGGTGGAGAGGGTCTAGCTGCCGTCATCAGGCTGGAGCATCTCCACCCAGTTGGTCATCCCTTCACGCACGGTTACCTCTCCGAACCATGTGGAGGCACCATAAGTGGCCGTCACGATATAACGCCCCACTGGCACATCGGGGACGACAAAGTTCTCTTTCCAGTTGTCATCGGCGTTGACGCCAAAACCTGCGTAGGTGGTGGTTGTGTAAACAGTCCGCCCTGAAAGAGGGTCCATTACCACAATATCCGCATCGCGGACGGCACTGCCATCCGGAAAGAGAAGCCGCCCCGCGATCACGCCTGTGCCCGCGTAGGGGGCGATCCAGAGGCTGGGATTGCGCACATAGTAGTAGCCGTTGCGCCCTAGACGCACCTCAAAGTGGACGTGTGGCCCGCTAACCAGACCAGTGGCACCGATGAGGCCGATGACCTCTCCGGCTTGCACGCGGTCCCCTACCTCTACAAGGATGGACGAGAGATGAGCGTAGAGGGTGTAAATATCCTGCCCTCGGTAGCCGAAGTCATGCTCAATGGCGATGACATTACCGTAAGCCCCTATTCTCTCCAGCTCGTTAACGAAGCCATTGCCGGCCACCACGACGATGCCATCCCCTGCGGCCTTGACCTCCACACCTACCGGATTGGGGATGTCTATGCCATGATGGATGCGCAGGTCGTTGGCTGGGCCATCCGACCCGTAGCTGTACCACGAGAGGCCATAGTTGACGTAGTTTGAGGCAACGGGGCGCAACAACCAGTAGTGATCGTAGGGATGGCGGGCAAGGGGCACGGCCAGTGAAGGAGGATTCCAGCCTGCAACGGCCAGCGTGGGGGTGGCCGTTGCAGCGGGCGGCGTTCCTGTTGCTGAAACCTGATGGGGAGAGAAGCTGCTCCCCTGCCTGCCCGTCGCGCCGGAAGAGAACGCAGTTCCCGCCACAGCGATCAGCAGGATCGGCACTGCGGCCAGAGCTGCGAACCACGTCCTGTGTGAATGCAGCATTATCCCCCTCTTGAGCCGAACACGCGCGCGAGCTCTTCTTCGGTGTACAACTCCAGCATGGCTGACCACCAGTCCAAGCCATCCCGCTTCTCATATTGCCAGAACAGGATGCCCGACCAGTTGTAGCGCCAGGACGCATCGGAGGCACTGGGATACCAGCCGAAGAGGCGGGCCGCTTGGGTGAAGTCCACGTAGTAGCCGGGTGGCACGCTCTCCCGGAAGCGCCCCCCTTCCTCGTAGGCTTGCACGTCGCCGCTGTAGCGGGCGGCAAAATCCCAGGGGAGCCGGTGCAGCGGCTCGCCCAGCGAGCCGTCCTGAACAGCGCAACGCACGTAGAGGCGCCAATAGGTGTCAGGGCCTATCTGCTCGGGGACCAGTTCAATGAGGGGAGGATCGGCCAGCGCATAAGCCTGTGCCACGTCAAAGGCACGCCCTGCCTTGTGCCAGTTGCGGTAATCCTGCCCCGGTTCAACTCGCCGGGTGAGGTCCCAGTACATGCCATCCAGCTGGGCAAGGAAATCCCACCCTGCGGCCTGCTCTACATAGGCTTTCAGGGCTGCGAAAGAGGCATCCACCCGGTCGCTGAGGAAAGGTGCCTCGGTGACGATGCCCAAGGATTGCACATTGACCAGCCGGTAAGGTGCGGCACCGGCAAGAGATGGCCCACTGGCAAGGGTCTCTTCGTAGGCGGTGGGGATAGGGGCAGTGGCAGCAAACGCCAGCTCACCGCGCGGGACTGTGGGCAGAAGGGCAGACGACCAGCGGGGCGAGGAAACCGGTGCGGGCAAGGCAAAAGCCTGTGCATAGGTTTCCCACGCCCCGAAGGCGCCGTGCAACAGCAGGCTACCACCTGTAGGGCGTTCTGAAACGAAAACGAGGCTGTTGCCATCAGGTGACCAAGTAGGTGTGCGCCCCTGGCTGATCACCGTTGGTGTGCTCCATCCCTCATCCGAGAGGGCACTGACATAGACCAAGGGGATACCATTCTCCACACCGCTGAAGGCGAGCCATTTGCCATCCGGCCCCCAGGCTGGGGCCTCTTCATCCACTGCCGGCGTTTGCGTCACCGCAATCGCCTGTTGCTCATCTGGCGCATCCAGTGAGAGGATGTAGATGTCTTGACTGCTCCCGCGTCGGGAGACGTAGGCAATCTGCCGACCGGCGAGGTCGGTCGTCCATGCAGGGGAGAAATCCGGGCCAGGCTGGCGAGTGAGTGGATAGGGACCTTCACTACCGTCTGCCCGGATAATGTAGATGTCCAGATTCCCCGTGTAGTAGGCCTCATAGGCCAACCACTGTCCATCTGGGCTCCAGGAAGGTGCAGCCTCATAGGCCATATCATGGGTCAGGCGGGTCACTTCGCCGCTTTGCAGTTCTAGGATGTAGAGGTCCCAGTTCCCGTTGCGTCGCGAGGCGAAAGCGATGCGTTGTCCATCGGGGCTCCATGCTGGATCGCGATCGTCAGCTGGATCGGCGGTCAGGCGCAGCGGTGTTTCTGCTCCAGCAGGCAGGGCAAAGAGGTCCTGTTGTGCCCCGGCAAACATGGCGAAGATCAACGTGCCGCCTGCATCCATAAAGCGCGCAGAGGCGCGCCCGGCTTGAAGGTCGGGAAGGGGCTCTCTGCTGCTGGCTACCGGTGTGGCCTCCACAGCCAACGGGAAGAGCCGTATCCCCTGTGTGTCTCCTGGGTATGGGGAAGTAACCCAGAAGACAAGCAATGCGAGGGAGGCCAACAGGATCACCGTCAGGCTGCTGAGCGCTCGCACTTGGCCCGCGCGCATCGGCCCTCTCTGGGATGTAGGACGGGGCACTCGTTGGCGCGCAGGCGGACCAAGCGCTGACCATCGGCGGACTAAGGGACTGCTGACCCATGTGCTGGTCCTGATAAGCACCCAGCCCAGTCGGTCTAATAGGCGGAACAGACGCGAGAACATGTCCCCGATCATAGCATCAGCGTTACTGGCCTGCCATTTATACTAAGGTAGGGGCACATCCCTTGCAGCCAAGCGCGATTTTTCAAGCTGTGCTAGACTGCTGGGCAGGTATATCCTAACTAGGAGGTTGCTGCGTACCTGTCTACGCACTTGGAGGGAGGATTGTTTGATGGAGGGACAAAAGCCGAGTTTCAGTGCGGAGGAAGAGAGAGATGAAGAACCCAGGACGCGGCGTGGGCCGCTCTTCTTCACTCTCGTCGGTTTGGCAATCTGCTTGGTGCTGATAGCGGCTGTCTTTCTGGTGTACTACCTGACCTCATGGTCTGGGCCGCCGGGCGGGCTGGCAGGTAGGCTGACCGCATCCCCTGAGGTAACTTCACCCGGCGCCCCTACCTTCACGCCTGCCGGAGAGCTGCCCAATCCACCGAGTGCCATTGAGGCGGTGGAGGTCGCCGTCTTTGACGTCCCCCTGAGCTGGCAAGACAACAGCGACAACGAAGACGGTTTTAACGTCTATCGGCGCCGTCTGGACATTTTGGAAGCGCCAGTCAGCGTGGGAAGCTCCGGCGTTGACGAGACGGCTTTTCTCGATCAGGAAACCCTGTGTGGGGCCACCTATCAGTACATCGTTGCCTCGTTCAATGAGGCGGGCGAGTCGCCCGCTGTGGAGTGCTGGGTGATCACCCTGCCACCCTGCCCCCAGCCGCGCTTGATGCGTCTGGCGCTGGGTGAGGAATATGGGCGTAACTTCCTCACAGGCGCGCTTGGCCAGCAGGCCGACTTCTACCTGACTGTGGGGCCTACGGGCAAGTTCATCTTTGCCGCCGACCGCGAGGGTCAGCAGGGGCTGATTGACCTAGGTAACGTTGGGGAAACACCCCTTGATCAGGTGAACTTGCCACCACAACCTCACTGGCAGCGCGAGGAGGTGGCGGCAGTGCCCGGCCACACCTATGCGGCGCTGGCACGTGATGGCGAGAGCGTTATCGTCTTCACGCTGAGCGAGCTGGGCAACCCTGCCGTTCTAGAATACATCGTACACCATAAGGACTACACCATCGCACAATCGCAGTGTCCGAGCATGGGTGGGCGCCAGCCCGGTGGCCCCTGCATCAGCGGCGACGGGGTTTGCGACCCAACCTGTGTGCCCGATACAGCCCAGCTGGGCAATCCGGTGCCGGAGGACTTCTTCAGCCAGCCGGACGATCTGCCGGGGGCGCCTGCGGACAGCCCGCCCGTTTTGGCCGTGGCCTACCTTCAGGGTTATGTGCCCGACGAGGCAGGCAAACCCCTTCCTGATTACCCCCAACCGACTTTCACCGAGCAGGACCTGGACTGCTCCAATCAGCCCTGCATTGATGGAGATGGGGTGTGCAACCCTTTGTGCGCCACTTCGCCTAACTTCACGGCCTGGGTTCCAGAGGATACGCTCAGCACGGCGGATCTCGCCTCGCTGTATGTGGACAGCGACTGCGGCCAGGATCGCTGCGTGACTGGCGATGGGGTTTGCGACCCGACCTGCGTCCCCAACCCTGACGATCCAGGGCGTCAATCGCAGGATGTGCTGTGCTATGACCGTGACGGCGATGGGCAGATGGACGAATGTGTCCCCGCTCAGGTAACAGGTGAGCAGCCGAGCGCGGGCGAAGAGACCACATGCCAGTGTAGGGGGGATAACCTGGTCTGCGGCGATAAGACTTACTACCAGTTCCCTGCCTGCAACACAAATCCGTCTTGCTCGTGCGATGGTACCACCCTGTATTGCGATGATGGGACATCCTATGAAGACTTCCCGGACTGCACATCTACCCTGACCGAGTGCTCCTGTGATGGCACCACGCTCCGTTGCGGCAATCAGCCCTCGCAGGAGAATCATCCCGCCTGCACTGGCGAGGGGGAGACGCCGGGGGGCAGCTCTCGCATTGATGGAGACTGTGGAGGACGTTGCGTTCAGGATGGCATCTGCACGCCGAACTGTGACCCGTTCTGGGATCCCTATGACGATCCCACGCAGGACGACCCCGGCGATGACTACACTGCCGCCCTGCTGTCTTATCAGCCGGTAGGGGCGCCAAGCAATGCCGTTGATCCTGACTGCGGCCCGCCATGTAGCGTGAACGACAACCTGTGCACCTGCCTGCCGACTACTGCCATCACCTATGGAAACCAGCGCCTTGAGGTGTGCTCGCCGCAATGCGGCTGTGAGGGAGAGGACTACGTTTGCCGTGACGCGCAGGGCAAGGTGATCGTCTCCCGTCCGGGTGCTCGCCAGTGTCAGCAGACCTGCCTGTGCGAGGGCGTGGATTATGTCTGTCGCGATGCCAATGGCAAGGAAGTGAGCCGCGTGCGCAACGCGCAGGGGTGCACCCCTGTTTGCGCCTGTGAAGGTCTTGACCTTGTATGCCGTGATCGCTTCACCCAGAGGGAAGTCAGCCGTTCAGCAGGCGATCCAGCCTGTGCCCCGGCCTACTGCGAGTGCCAAGCTAACGACTATGTCTGCTTTGACGCCAGCGGCAAGGAGATTTACCGCTCGGTTGAGGACCTGCAGCGGTGCGGCTGCTTCTGCAAGGGCCCGGATGTATACTGCGGCACGAGGGGATACATAGGGACCTTCCCAGCGGATTGCGGATGCTCGTGCGATGGCACAACGCTCTACTGTCCGGATGGGACGAGCTACGAGGACTATCCGACCTGTCTCCCCGCTATCACGCCCACGCCACAGTGTGAGTGCTCGTGCGGCCCCGACGGCTGCTTTGATACCTGCACGGGCAAGCCGTGTAAGCCGTAAGGCGCAAACTTCGGAGCTGAGAGGACGGCGCATATTGTGCCGTCCTCTTGATTCGAAGTAGGTCGCTATATTTCGCAATATCATGACCTATTGTCGTCGGTGCCCCCCACAATCCAATGCCGAACGGGGTACAATATCCGAGAAGTGGAAAGGAAGAACGTATGCCCACGCAAGGCACCTTTGACCTCACTCTGACGGGCATCGCGCATGGCGGTATGGCACTGGGGCGGCATGAAGGGCGTGTGATTTTCGTCCCCTACGCCGTTCCGGGCGAACGTGTGCGTGTGCGCGTTGTGGAAGACAAAGGCCGCTACGCCCATGCCGAGGTCGTGGAGGTGCTCCATGCCTCCCCCGATCGCACTACGCCACCCTGTCCGCATTTTGGGCCTGGTTTGTGCGGCGGTTGCCAGTGGCAGCACATCGCCTACCAGCGGCAGCTGGACCTCAAGCGTGAGGTGGTGCGCGATCAGCTGGTGCGCATCGGCAAGTTTGGTGCGCCGCCCGTTCACCCCACCCTTCCCAGCCCTCAACCCTGGGGCTACCGCGTGCATGCCACCTTCACCGTGCTGCCTGAGGGGCGCCTTGGCTTCTACAGCGACGACAACAGCCGCCTTGTTCCCCTTGACACTTGCCTTATCCTGCATCCGGCACTGCTGGACCTCTTTGAAGCGCTGGACCTGCAAGCACCGGAGATAGAACGCCTCCGCCTTCAGGTAGGCAGCGATCCTGACGACCGCATGATCGTCGTTCAAACGGCCCATGATGCCGCACCGGAGATCGCGGTGGACTTCCCCGTCTCGGTCAACCTGCTGACGCAGGACAACGAACCGGTCAACCTCATCGGCAGCGCCCACGTGACTTATCACATTCAGGGGCGCACCTTTCGCGTGACGGCGGGGGCTTTCTTCCAGGCCAATCCGCCGATGGCCGAGGCGCTGGTTGACCACGTGCTGGAGCTTCTGCCCTTAGAGGGCAGCGAGACGGTACTGGACCTCTACAGCGGCGTGGGGTTGTTCACCGCTTTCCTCGCTGAGCGCGCCGGATTGGTGGTGAGCGTGGAGAGCTACCCTCCCGCCGTGACCGATGCTGAGGTCAATCTGGCTGATGTGGACAACGTGGACCTGGTTGAGGGCAACGTGGAAGATGTGCTGGAAGACCTTAGCGGGCCGGTGGATGCCGTAGTGCTGGATCCGCCACGCACAGGTGTCCATCCCAAAGTCGTAAAGGAGCTGGCGCGCCTCGCCCCTCCCACTATCGTCTATGTCAGTTGCGACCCTGCCACCCTGGCCCGCGATGCCCAGCAGCTGGCCCGCCATGGCTATCGCCTGGTGGAGGTGCAGCCGCTGGACATGTTCCCTCAGACCTACCACATTGAGGCAGTTGCCCTCTTGCGGCGATGATGCTAGGCTATAGCCCGTAAAAAATACCGTGCCCTTAAGGAGCAGAGACCTATGAAGTACCGTATCACGGGTAGCACGATGCAGTCGTTGGACGTGTTGTTGGAGCGCGGCGAGGCAGTCTTTACAGAAGTCGGTGGGATAGCGTGGTATCAGGGCGACGTGGACATGAAGACCAACATGCCCGGCGGCCTGATGGGCGGGCTGGGGCGCGCCCTCTCCGGCGAATCCCTCTTCATGACCACCTACACCGCCCTTTCTGATCAGGCAGTGGTGACCTTCACTCCTGAAACGCCGGGCGCTATCGTGGCCCGCGAGCTGGCCCCTGGCGAAACGGTCATTGCCCAGCGCGATGCGTTCATGTGCGCCCAGCAAGGCGTGCAGGTGGCTGTTCACTTCAAACAGCGGCTGGGTGTTGGTTTATTTGGTGGTGAGGGTTTCATCCTCCAGCGCATCACTGGGCCGGGCGTTGCCTTCTTTGAGATAGATGGTGAAGTGCGCGAGATTGAGCTGGCTGCTGGCGAGAAGATGCGCATTGACCCCGGCCATATCGCCATGTTTGATGCTACCGTCACGCATAGCATTGAGCGCGTGAAGGGGGTGACCAACATCCTCTTTGGCGGCGAAGGGCTGTTTTTGGCCACCCTCACCGGCCCGGGCAAGGTGTGGCTGCAGACCATGCCCTTCTCCAACCTGATGGCCAAGATCATCGCTCGCCTGCCCAAGAGCAGCTGAGTACGCATACCCACAGGGCGCCGGAGGATTTGCCGGCGCCCTTTTTGTTGCTGGCGGAGATGTGCTATCCTCTCGGACACGACCAACCCTGTACTATTCAACATGAGGAGAACCCACCATGAAGCTAGATTGGGGCAAAACATTCCTGATCGGGTTTGGCTTCTTCGGCATCAGTGTCATGTGGCAAATCTACGACTCGTTCGTCCCCATTTACCTGCAATCCGGCAATCCGCTCTTTGCTTCCACGCGACATGTGCTGGGCTTTGGCCTGAGCGCCACGCTCACCGGCTTCATCATGACGTTGGACAACATCGTGGCCATCTTCATCCTGCCGTTAATAGGGATGTTGAGCGACCGCACCCGCACGCCCATCGGACGGCGCTACCCTTACATCCTCACTGCTGCGCCAATCGCTGCGCTGGGCTTCTTTCTTATCCCCCTTGCTGCCAGTCGCATCAACCCCGCCACAAACGGCAGTGTGGCCGATAACGTGGGGCCATTTGCGCTCTTCATGACGGGCGCGGGCCTCATGTTGCTGGCGATGGCAGTGCTGCGCACGCCTGTTATTACCCTTATGCCCGACCTCACTCCCTCGCCGTTGCGCAGCAAAGCCAATGGTGTAATCAACCTCATGGGCGGCGTGGGCACAGTGATCGCCACTATTGGGGTGGCCCGCCTTTTTGACGTCAACCAGTTCGTGCCCTTTGTGGCAGCGTTGTTATTGTTACTTGCGGCCATCCTGCTGCTCTTTGCCACCGTGCGCGAGCCGCGCCTTGAGGATTTGGAGGCAGCCGCTGCTCACGAGAAGAGCGAGGAAGAAGAGGCACTCACTGGCTTGAGGGGTGTGCGATCCATTCCGGCTACCAACCGCCGCAGCCTCATCTTGCTGCTATTGGCCATCTTCTTCTGGTTTGTGGGGTACAGCGGCACCAGCACCTTCTTCACCTCCTATGCCGTGAACGTGCTGCACGTGACGGAGGGCTTTGCTCCCACCCTCTTTGGCGTTGCCGGCATCACCTTCATCCTCTTCGCCATTCCGGCAGGCTTCATCGGAGAGCGCATCGGGCGCCGTCGCACCATCATGGGTGGCCTTGCTGCCTTCGCCATCCTGCTCGTCATCGCCTACTTCCTCCCCAATGCAACCGTGGTGGCGGCCATACTGGCGCTGGGAGGCGTGAGCTGGGCAATGGTCAACATTAACTCCTTGCCGATGGTCGTGGACATGACCCGTGATCCTCGCCTGCTGGGGACTTTCACCGGCCTCTACTATCTGGCTTCGCAATTGGCTTCCAGCAGCGGCCCCACGCTCAGCGGTGCGCTGATTGATCTCACAGGGCGCAATTACAGCGCCATCTTCTTGCTGACGCCCGCCTTCTTTGTGCTGGCCATTTTGTGTATGGCCTTTGTGCGGCACGGTGAGGCGCACATCCCCGATGCCGAGGTGGTGGCTGTCAGCGCAGATTAACACTTACATCCAGCGAGGGATGCAGATGCCATACGAAAACATCCTCACGGAAGTACGTGACCGCGCCGGGCTGATCCGGCTGAACCGCCCGCAGGCGCTTAACGCGCTGAACGCGGCACTGCTGCGCGAACTGGCCGATGCGTTGGCCGCCTTTGATGCCGACGTGGCCATCGGCGCCATCGTTATCACCGGAAATGACCGTGCTTTTGCCGCTGGTGCTGACATCCGCGAGATGGCAACAGCTTCAGCGGTGGACATGCTGACCGTGGACGCCATCCGCTGGTTTGACAGCGTCATGGCGGTGAGAAAGCCGGTCATCGCTGCTGTATCCGGCTTTGCATTGGGCGGCGGCTGCGAGCTGGCGATGAGCTGCGACATGATCATCGCCAGCGAGACAGCGGTCTTCGGCCAGCCGGAGATCAACCTCGGTGTGATCCCGGGCGCGGGTGGCACCCAACGCCTTGTGCGCGCCGTAGGCAAGGCGCTCGCTATGGAGATCATCCTCAACGATCGCCGCCTGACAGCTCAGGAAGCCCTCCAGTTCGGGCTGGTGAACCGCGTCTATCCAGTAGAGACCTATCTGGAGGAGGCACTGAAGCTGGCCAACGCCATTGCGGCGCGCGCGCCGCTGGCCGTGCGGCTGGCCAAGGAGTCGGTCAACAAGGCCTTTGAGATGAGCCTCAGCGAGGGGCTGGCTTTTGAGCGCCGCAACTTCTATTTCCTGTTCAGCACCGAGGATCAGAAGGAAGGCATGGACGCCTTCCTCTCCAAACGGCCTGCCCAATGGAAAGGGCGTTAGGGGCAGATGGAACGATGGCTGGTGGGTTGAGCGCACGCGATATCCAGAGGGAGCTGCAAGAGGGGCTGGGCATCAACAAGAGTTTGGACCTCATTGCCCACGTCAACATGACCTCGCTAGGTCCGGTAGAGGGCGGCCCGCAGGCAGTTGCTACTGCCCTTTTGGCTGCCACTGGCACGGTGGTAATGCCCGCCTTCACCTTTCAGACGCAGGTCATCCCGCAGGGCGGCCCGCCAGATAACGCCATCCTGTATGGCACAGGCGATGAGATCAACGTGCGGGCTGAGATCTTCCGCCCCGATCTGCCAGTGCATCCCGATTGCGGTTCAGTGGCCGAGGCCCTGCGCCGCGATCGCGCCACGCTGCGCAGCATCCATCCCATCCTCTCCTTTGTGGCGCAGGGATCACACGCCCGCGAGGTGCTGGCTTCCCAGACGCTTGCCAACCCCTTGGGGCCGATCGCCTGGCTGGAGGCACACAACGGCGCTGTGCTGCTGATGGGCGTGGACCAGCGGCACAACGTCTCACTGCACCTTGCCGAGCAGCGTGCTGGACGCAAGACATTCGTGCGCTGGGCACTGACGATGGATGACATTGAAGAGCTGCCCCACATCCCCGGCTGTTCGGAGGGCTTCAATGCTGTGTGGCATGAACTGGCCCCGTTGGCGCGCGTGCACCGGATCGGGCTGGCACACTGTGAGCTCATCCCGCTTAAGCCTATGTTGGCCTACGTGGAGCGGCGCATCCGCGCCAACCCAAACTTTATGCTGTGTAACAAGCCCAGCTGTCTGAGCTGCCAGGCACGGCGGAAGTGACCTCCAGTTACTTTGGGGAAAAAACAGGGGCGGCGCTACCTCTCAGCGCCGCCCCATTGCGTTCTTTACAGCTCACGGGAACGTGTAGCGATGCGCTCGGTGACCAGCGCCACGAACTCCTCCAGCGGCATGTTGTCCTGACGGGAACCATCCCGCTTGCGCAAGGCCACTGTCCCGGCGCTGACCTCCTGATCGCCCACCACCAGCATATAGGGCACTTTCATCAGCTGCGCCGAACGGATTTTGGCGTTCATGCGCTCTGACCCCAGATCGGCGGCAGCGCGCACGCCCAGATCAAACAGGCGCCGCTCAATGCTGAGCGCATACTCGCGGTGGGCATCGGTGATGGGGATGATGCGCACCTGCTCCGGCGCCAGCCACACGGGGAAATTGCCCGCATAGTGCTCAATAAGGAAGCCGATCATGCGCTCGTGGGTGCTCAGTGGGGCACGGTGGATGCACAGCGGCGTCTCCTCCACGCCCTCGCTGTTGACGAACTTCAGCTCAAAGCGGGCCGGTTGGGCAAAGTCCACCTGATTGGTGGCCAGTGTAAACTCACGACCTGTGGCGCTCCAGATTTGCACGTCAATCTTGGGGCCGTAGAAGGCTGCCTCATCCGGCACTTCTACGAAAGGCACACCGCCATTGCGCATGGCCTGACGTACCATCTCCTCGGTCTTCAGCCACAGCCGCTCGTTGTCTACATACTTCTTGCCCAGCCCCTTTTTGTGGTGAGTGCTGAGGCGCATTACGTAGCGGTCAATGCCGAAGATCTCAAAGTAGCGCAGGTAGAGGCTAACGACGGCCATGAACTCCTGCTCAAACTGCGACTCGGCACAGTAGATGTGGGCATCGTTCATCTGCATGGAGCGCACGCGCATCAGCCCGAACAGCTCGCCGCTTTTCTCGTAGCGATAGCAGGTGCCGTATTCGGCCAGCCGCAGCGGCAGATCGCGATAGCTGCGCGGTTTGCTGGCAAAGATTTTGTGGTGCATGGGGCAGTTCATGGGCTTGACATAGTAACGCACGCCCTCCAGCTCCATAGGCGGATACATGCTCCCCGCGTAGTAGGGCAGATGCCCGCTGCGGATAAAGAGGTCCTCTTTGGTGAGGTGCGGAGTACGGACGCGCACGTAGCCCGCCCCACGTTCCACCTCCTTGGCCAGCTTCTCCAGCTCCTCAATGATGATGGCACCGTTGGGCAGCCACAGCGGCAGCCCAGGCCCTACTTCGTCATCAAAGATGAAAATTTCCAGATCGCGGCCCAGCTTGCGGTGATCGCGCTTCTTGGCCTCCTCCAGCATGTCAAGGTATTGCTGGAGCTGTTGCTTGTTCTCCCATGCCGTGCCGTAGATGCGCTGGAGCATGGGGTTGCTCTCATCGCCGCGCCAGTATGCCCCTGCCACAGAGAGCAGCTTGATAGCATCCGCCGGTATCTGTCCCGTGCGCTCTACATGGGGGCCACGGCAGAGATCCTCAAAGGTATCGTGCCGATAGGTAGAGATGATCACCGGCTCATCAGTCTCCTCGCCATGCTCGTCTACCTCACCCCGCGCCAGGCCCTCAATCAGCTCCAGCTTATAGGGCTGATCGGCAAACAGACGGCGCGCCTCCTCGGCGCTGACCTGCCGATACTCAAAGGGATGATCCTCGGCGATGATTTCCCTCATGCGCTGCTCAATCTTCTCCAGGTCCTCTGGCGTAAAGGTGCGCGGCTTGCCTTCCTCATCCAGGCCGAGGTCAAAGTCGTAGTAGAACCCATTTTCAATGGGCGGCCCGATGGCGATCTTGGCCTCTGGATACAGTTCCAGCACAGCTTGCGCCATGACGTGCGCTGCGGAGTGCCGGATACGGTACAACCACGACTCCTCGTATGGCTCAAATGCTTGCGGGCGGTCTTTCACGTTTGCTTCGGCCATCGTCATCCCTCCTCTTCAACCTGTCCCTATAACGCAAAATCCCACGCCCATTGGGGCGTGGGGTAGCACGCGGTTCCACCCAACTTCGGGCCGTCCGGCGGAGCCGGAAACCCATCTCTAGGGCCGTTAACGGGGCCAAACCGTCATCCCATACTGGCCGGCTGATGGGCCGGTGTTCCGGGATGCACTCACGGGGGGTTTTCGCTGCGCCCGTGGCGGAAGGGGCTTGCAGCCCATGACCCCTTCTCTCTGGCGCTGGTTGCGCGGCTACTCGTCCCGCTCAACGCTTCTTGTTTTCGCTTGTGCTTATAAGATTAGCGGCGATAAGGACGGCTGTCAACTCCACTCTTGCGCCAGGCGGCACTCTCCCCGGCAAAATGCCCCCAAGGGGATTCGAACCCCTGTTTCAGCCTTGAAAGGGCCGCGTCCTGGTCCTCTAGACGATGGGGGCGCCTGCTGTCACGGCGACATTTTACCCCATCGGAGAGGAGCGTCAAAATTGCGCTGGCTCAGGGGAGCAGTGTGGCCTCGCCCGCTGCAATAGGGCGCAGCTGCCCCGATGCTTCCCGCAGCCAGAGCATCCCGCCCTCGTCCAGCGCCTCGGCAAGCCCCTCCAGTACCCCTTCGGGTGTTTCAACGCGCACATGCCGCCCCAACGTCACACAGCGCCTGCGCCACGCATCCAACAGCGCCTCATCCTCCAGATATTGGCGCCAGTGATTTAAGCGCACAAGGACGCGCGCCAGCAGCGCCGCCCGGTCATGTTCGTGGCCGCTCACCATGCGCAGGCTGGTGGCCGTTGCTGCCAGCGGATCGGACGCTTCAAAAGTCTGGTTGACGTTCACCCCGATCCCCACCACGACCCACGCTAGCCGCTCGCCCACAAAAGCACCCTCCGGCAAGATGCCGGTGAACTTGCGCCCCCCGATGAGGAGGTCATTCGGCCACTTGATCTCCACCGTGGGAATGCCTTCTTCTTCCTCACACGCCTCGGCGACCGCCAATCCGCAGGCCATCACCGGCCGGTAGAGGTGCGTCAGCGGCAGAGAGGTGCGGAACAGCACCGACATCAACAGGCTACTCCCCGGCGGAGCGACCCACGTCCGTCCCATGCGCCCGCGTCCGGCGGTCTGCTCTTCGGCGATGACCAGCGTCCCCTCCGGCGCGCCTTGTGCGGCCATTTCCTTCAGCACGTCGTTGGTGGAGCCAACACGCTCGTAAACGTGGATATGCTCACCGAACGGCCCCACCACCAGCCCCGCCAACGCTTCCCGGATGCGTTGCAACGAGAGCGCTTGCATGATCTTTCCCCTAAAGCGGCGTGCTCATGTAGAGCTCGCCCAGCTCAAATCCCAAACGCCGATAGTAGCCCCGCGTCCCCACTGCGGCGATCACGGCCATCCGCCCGAAGCCTGCCTCGTGCGCAAGACGCCGTGCCTCATCTATCAGCCGCCTGCCAATGCCCTGATGTTGCGCCCGCCCGTTGCTGTCTTCATCCAACGCCACCAGCGGGCCGTACACCTGCACCTGCCGGATGAGCGCTTGTCCGTCAATCTCCTCAATCGGTGCCGGAGCACTGGGGAGTGAGAGGCGTAGGAAGCCCACCAGCCGATCTTGAGGCGTCACGGCGCTCAGGAAAACCTCAGTGCTGTGGCTGGTTTCGTAGGTTAGCGCCTCTATGCGGATTGCTTGCGGGTCCACCGCTTCGTGACGCACCTCGCGGCAGCGGATGCACTGGCAGGGCGTGCCTGCCGCCACAAGCCGCTGCTGGACGATCTGGCGCAGATTAGATGTAGTGACGCCCGCGGCAATATCCGGCGCGGGGATGTCGCGCATCACGCGGTTGAGGCGGCAGTAGCGCGGCACCATACGCTTGCAAGCGGCAAGCAGATCGATCAGCTCGGCTTCGCTGTAGGGGCGATACTCGCCGCGTAGGTAATACTCGTAAAGCGGCGTGCCGCGCAAAAGGCCGGTAGGGTAGATTTTCATCTCATCTGGGCGCAGGGCAGGGTCCTCCCAAAAACGGCGGAAATCCTCCAAATCCGATTGCGGTGTTGCCCCCAACAGGTTGGGCATCCAATGCACGGCTACCTTAAAACCTGCCCCGCGCAGCAGGCGCATTGCCCGCCGTACCTCGTCTGCCGTCTCGCCGCGCTGGTTGAGCGCCGAGAGACGGTCATCCAACGTCTGCACGCCAAGCTGCACGCGCGTCACCCCCAGCCGCCGCAGCCAATGCACCTCGTCCCGTGTGATGTGGTCAGGGCGCGTCTCAATCGCCAACCCAACGTTGCGATGCGGAGCCTCTTCGTTGCGCCGATGGGCTTCCTCCAATGTGGCGGCCTCAGCGCCGTTCAGGGCGTCAAAGCAGCGACGCACAAACCATTCCTGATAATCACGGCGGTAACTAGACCACGTCCCGCCCAGAATCAACAGCTCCACCTTGTCAGTGGGATGGCCAGTGCGCTGCATGGCCTGCAGACGTGCGGCAGTCTGCGCGTAGGGGTCAAAATCCAGCATGAGGGCGCGCATGGCCCCTGGCTCATTGCTGAGATAGGACTTGGGCATCAACGGATCGGTGGGGCAGAAGATGCATTTGCCGGGGCAGGGATAGGGTTTAGTCAGCACGGTAACAGGGGCCACGCCGCTGAGCGTACGCATGGGCTTCATGCGCAGGCGGTGCAACACCTCCTCATCATGCGCTATCTCCCCGGCACGCATGAGCGTCAGGACAGCGCGGTGTAGGCGCGCCTTGCTGTAGATGGGATGACCGGCACGTGCTAGGCGGCGCACTACATGGTTATAGGTCTCCGGCCCCCATGTTGGTTCGGCGCGGACGGCCTCAAGGTAGGCCAGGACGTGCGTCCGCTCCGTGCTGAGGTCAATAGGCCTCTGACGGGCGCGCCATTCAGCCTGCTGGCGCGGTGAAGTGCCCGGCGCACGGGGACGGGTAATGTAACGGTTGGTCATGGCAGTTCGCGTTTAACCCTCTTGAGAACGTTCTGAGGATGATGATAGCGTAGGATGGGCTGGGGATGAAAATCCATAGTGATCTTTCCTCGCAAGGCCTGTGCTCACCCCCTTGCGTTGACCTCGCTGAGGGGTGATGCTATGATGGGCGAGGGGTATCACAACCCTTTGCCCATACGACCCAAGGAGGGGCGCTATGCCTGCCGCCTATGATTATCATGTGCTGATCCTCGCGCCGGACCTGGGTGCGGCGTGGTTCATGCAGGCTGCACAGGAATACTGGCTACGCTTCCAACCGCTGGTGACGGATGACCCCCAGTTTCTGAAGTACCTCCCGTCCCATGCTTCGGTGGCGGTGACCTTGCTGGCGCGGCCCGAGACGGCAGATGAAGCGCGGCAAGCAATCGCTGCCTGCCGTGGCGATATCATGTTGGACATGGTTATTGCCGACGATCTCCCCACTGTGGAGGCGACGTTGAACGCACGCGCTGCAGCAGGGCAGCCCTTTGGCAAGCGAGGGGGAGGCTCCCATGAACCTGCGTGATTACGAGTGGTTCCACAATCCGCGCGGCCTGCACAATGGCGGCCCCGGGCGCCCCTTCGTGCTGGAGCGCTATACACGCCCCCGCCTGGGATGGGCGAAGCTCGTCGCTGAGGGCGACGAGTATGTAGATGCGGCGAGACAGCTGATCGCAGCGCGTTGTATGCCCATCATATGCTTGTATCGCCCCTATGCCGGAGCATCTCCCGCCCCGGCTGAGTGGTATCCTATCTATCTGGCTTACCTTAAGGCTGGCTGCCGCTGGTTTGAGTGCTACGAGGAACCCAACAATCCTGCCCGCTGGCCCCAACGCCCCGATGGGCAGCCCCTCGTATCTGTAAATTGGCAGAATGCTACGGAATGCATCCAGCCGTTGATGGACAGTTGGCTGGATTGGGCAGAGCGCATCATTGATCTGGGTGGATACCCTGCCTTTCCAGCGCTGGCAGAGAGCGACGCACCGCCCCTTGCGACAGTCTATTGGCTGGATGCCATGTTGCGCTACCTCAAGGAGGCCCACGCTGAGCGTTTCCTGAACGTGGTAGGCAGCGGGCTGTGGTGCGCCACACATCCCTACCTGCTTAACCGCTTCTATCAGGAGCCGCCCGACGGACCGCGCCATGCCGCCCGTCCGCTCCATCAGCAACGCGGCGATGAGCCGGGCTGGCACTTTGAATATCCCTACGATCCCCTCATCCAGAGCCATGACCCGGGCCGTACTGTGTTCGGCGCCACTCCCCTCACACCCTATGGAGCACCCAACGGCCTTATTTCTAGTGGTGAGGCCTTCCAGCAATTGCTCAAGCACCATTTCGGCGTGGGGCCGGTGCCTGCGATCGGTACAGCAGGAGGTATCACCCCTATCCCGCTCCCCGATGAAGAGCCACTCCAGCCGGACGCGCTCTATCCACCCTACGACCGCCAGTCGCACGCTGAGGCCACGCTGGCGTTGATGCGTTGGATCGCTACAAGCGGCCCGCCGTGGCTCTTCGGACTGACGCTCTCCGATGAGGCCGAGTACTACGAGAAGCAGGATGTGGTGCCGGCCGTTGAGCGCCTGGCAGAAGCCCCGCCCATCCTGAAAGAGGTCCCTTCGCTGGAAACCGGCGGAACGGTGCGTCACCGCCCTGCGATGGAGATACCAGAGGCTGCTGGGCAAGAAGTGGGCGAAGCCGAGGCGGAGGCGCTTGCGCCCTCACCCATCCCTCCAACACCCGAGGGAGTTCCCGACTGGCTGACTGAACTGGACTTCAGCGCGGAGGAAGGTGACCTAGCGCCAAGTGCTGAATCTGCTGTGGCACCCGAAGAGGACGTTCCCGATTGGCTGGCCGAACTGGAACCCGCCCCGGGCGAGGCCTTTGCTCCCTTGGAAGCACCCGCTAGCACCGAGGAAGAACTACCGGATTGGCTGGGCGAGGCGCTGGGCATCAGCGAGGCGGGAACAGAGTCGGCGCCGCTCGCTGAGGAAGTGGAGGAAGAAGTAACCGAGGAGGTACCTGATTGGCTGGCCGAGGCAGGCTTGTCTACCGAAGCCGAGGAAGTGCTCCCTGCGGCCGAAGAGGAAGGGGAGGCGGTAACCGAAGAAGTGCCTGATTGGCTCTCCGAGATCACGTTCTCCGCCGAAGAGGAGATGCCCATCACACGCGAAGCCATCCCTACCCCGCCAGCTGAAGCTCCTGTGGAGTTGGAGGAGGAAGGGGAAGTTCCTGCTTGGCTGGCTGAAGCCATCCCCACCGCAGAGGAAGCGGCGCCGCAGGAAGCTGAACCCGCCCCTGCTGAACCACCTCCCACACGGCCTGAGGGGCAACCATCTGCCACGCCGCAGGTTATGCCCTCTCCGACGGCTGAACCTGATCACCACTGGCTGCTGATGGCCATACCTGGTTTTGAGCCGCGCTGGTTTTTCCTCGCCGGTAGGCGCTACTGGGAGATCTTCCGTCCCACCATCGTAACCGAGTGGTCGCAGGTGCACATAGTGCCTCCGGATCGGCGTGTGGCGGTGACCATTCTAGTTGCGGCGGAGATGGTTGGCCTGATTGAGGCACAGGTGAGGGATAGGCCACCCAACGTACAGGTTGACCTTGTGCCGGTGGCCTCGCTGGATGAGCTGCGAGCGGAGTTGGATTGGCGGGCCGTCACTGGTAGGCGCTTAGGGTAGGTGCGGGCAGGAGTAAATCACCCTGCTTGCCGATGCTCAAGGTACCATGCCACCGTGCGTTTAAGTCCTTCCTCAAACGGAGTGGTGGCCTTAAACCCGAACTCTTCATAGGCGCGGCTGGTATCCAACATGCGGCGGGGCTGACCATCGGGCTTGCTGGTATCCCACACGATCTGCCCCGTGAAGCCCGTGAGTTTGGCGATAAGCTCGGTAAGGTCCTTGATGCTGATCTCCATCCCCGACCCCAGGTTGACGGGGTCGGGTTTGTTGTAGCGCTCAGTAGCCAGCGCGATGCCCTCGGCAGCATCCTCTACGTAGAGGAACTCCCGTGTGGGAGAGCCGGTGCCCCAGGCCACAATCTGGGGGTCACCACGCTCACGGGCTTCCACGCACTTGCGGATCAGGGCGGGGATCACGTGTGAGGTGCTGGGGTCAAAGTTGTCGCCTGGGCCATATAGGTTGGTCGGCAGCAGATAGATGGCGTTGAAGCCATACTGCTGCCGATAGGCCTGCCCCTGCACAAGGAGCATCTTCTTGGCCAGCCCATAGGGAGCGTTTGTCTCCTCCGGATAGCCGTCCCACAGGGAACTCTCCTTGAAGGGCACAGGCGTGAACTTAGGGTAGGCACACACTGTACCGATGCTGACAAACTTCTCCACACCCGCCCGCCATGCTTCGTGCATAAGCTGCACACCCATGATCAGGTTGTCGTAGAAGAACTCCGCCGGATGTTCGCGGTTGGCACCGATGCCACCTACCACCGCTGCCAGATGGATGATCACATGGGGGCGCGTATCGTTGAGCAAGGCCAGCACTGCTTCACGCTGGCGCAGGTCATATTCAGCGCTGCGTGGCACAAAGACCTGCTCGGCGCCGCGCCGCCGCAGCGCCTTGACCACATAGGACCCCAGAAAACCGGCTCCGCCGGTTACCACAAACCGTTTGTCGTTCCAGAAGCCCATTAACGTTCCCTCACCGGATGTGCCGAACGCAAGCCTTGCGTGTCATGGTATCAGATCGAACGCCCGATTGCCAGCCAGCAACCGCAAGATGGTAGGGGGAAGCAGCACACCGATCCCGTTCGCTACAAGGTCTATCAACGCCACTCCCCAATGGGGGATAAAGAACCGAGCCAGCTCAGTGACAATGCCTGTGGTTAGCCCTACCGCTACAGCCGCCCTTAATGCGTGGGGAAGTGGCAGGTGCTCCATCAGTGTCCACCACCAGAGCGCCGTCAGTATGCCGAACAAAAAGACATGCCCCAGCGCATCGGTGAGGTCGGTGCCTCCGAAGAAGCGGGAGAGATCTTCAGCAGTGGATTGCTCGCCCGGTGAGAGCATGAGGAAGACCGTGAGGGCTGTCCACGCTAACGCTGCGCTCCAGCGAAGCAAGATCGTGAGAGGGGATGCGCTCATGAGGAGCGAGGAGGCGCTGCGTCCTCAGGCAGGTCGTTGTTGTCGGGGCAATAGGTGGGCACCAGAGCCTTGAGTATCTGCCGGATGCGTGCTTCATCGCAGGCTTCGGCGGCGGCGAGCAGGTCCGCAACGAGGGCGTCAAACTGCTCGCCCGGGCCGTTGTCCTTGCGGACCATAAAGATCTTCTCATGCCGCGTGGCAATGGTGCTTTCCTCGGTGGTGAGCACTTCCTCATGCAGCTTCTCGCCACGCCGCAGGCCGGTGAACTCAATGGGGATGTCCACATCCGGCTCCAAGCCGCAGAGGGTGATCAAGTCGCGCGCCAGGTCCACAATGCGCACCGGTTCACCCATATCTAGCACATAGACGGCACCGTTCTGCCCCAAACCCGCTGCCTGAAGTACCAGTTGCACAGCTTCGGGGATGCTCATGAAGTAGCGCGTCATCTCCGGATGCGTCACCGTGACCGGTCCTCCACGGCGGATCTGCTCTCGGAAGATAGGCACCACACTACCTCGGCTGCCCAACACGTTGCCAAAGCGGACCGAGACGAAGCACTGACCTGTGTTTGCCCGTTGTGCGGCGGCCTGCTCAACGAGATACTCGGCCACCCGTTTGGAAGCCCCCATCACCGAGACGGGGTTGACTGCCTTATCTGTGGAGATGTTAACGAAGCGTTCCACGCCGTACTGGATGGCTACCTCCAGCACATTGCGTGTGCCGAGGACGTTGTTCAGGATAGCCTCATCGGGGTTGGCCTCCATCATCGGCACCTGCTTATGTGCCGCTGCATGGAAGACAACCTGCGGACGATAGTGGCTGAAGACATGCTCTAGCTTGCTCTTGCGCTGCACGTCAGCCACCACAGTGTGAAACTGCAGGTCCACATATTCGCGATGCAGATCGCGCTCAACAAGGTACAGGTTGCTCTCGTCACGGTCAAGCAAGATCACACTTTGAGGGTGAAAGTGTGCGACCTGACGTGCGATCTCTGCACCAATGGATCCGGCGGCACCGGTCACCAGCACCACACGGTTGCGCAGGTAAGCAGCGATCTGCCTGAGGTTCAGGCGAATAACTTCGCGTCGCAGCAGGTCCTCTAGATCTACCTCACGGATATGTGAGATGGAGACCTTGCCGCTGAGGATTTCGTGCACACCGGGGATAATGCGATAAGGCACCTTGGCTTCGCGGGCGAGGGTTACCACGCGGCGCACGATCGCCCCGGGGGCTGAGGGCATGGCAATCAGAATCTCATGAGGCCGCACTCTGGCTACTACACGCGGCAGGTCCTCCAAGCCCCCGAGCACAGGAAGCCCAAGGACCAGCGTCTGCCGCTTGCTACCGTCATCGTCAAGAAAGGCCACTGGCTTCAAGCCCGCTTCCGGATGGCGCTGCATCTCGCGCACGATCAGGGTGCCAGCTTCACCTGCACCAACGACGAGCACGCGCCGGGCATTCTCCCCTATCGCAAGGGTTTTTGCGCGCTCGTGCAGGTAACGTAGTCCCAGTCGTATGGTACTGAGTGCGGCTACTCCTAAAAGGCCATCTAGGAGGGGGATGCTGCGCGGGATCCGGACCGTTGGCCCAAGCAGGAAAGCCGCCGCAAGCAAGATCAGAGTGACGACTGCCGCTGCACGCAACAGGACGTAGAGGTCACGAACCCCTACCGCTCGCCAAGATTGCCTGTATAGTGCAAAAAACCGTATGACCACCGCCTTAACGATGGCTCCTAGCAATGTGTAAATGAAAACCGCCCCGTCATGACTGAGAATACCCAGCTCCAAACGCAGCACGAAAGCTGCCGGAGCGGCCAGTGTCCAGAGGGTCCAATCGGCCAGATATTTGATAAGCAGATAATGGCGGTTGACGAATCGGCTGAAAGCTGCCGCCAATTGGTATCTCATACGGGACCTTCTGGCGCGTTTCTGATCCGGATCGGGCGGCTGGGAAGCCTTGTCGTCGGATTATAGTGTGCTCTCTCATGTTGCGAAAGAGCGTCTGCCAAGTTCCACCTGTTTGGCAAGAGGCTACTGCAGCTTTTCACCCTTCTTGCCCCACGCGCACGGACAAGAGCAGTATCGTTAGGCCGGTGAGGGTGATAACAGCAGAGGCAAGGGCATTGGCCATCAGCCCATACCCCAAAAGCGCCGTACCGAGCGGCGCGCCAAGCGTGCGGCCAATAGCAAGAGCCGCGGTATAGGCGGCCATCATCGTTGCCCGCGCCGTTGGCACCATCTCCGTCATGAGAGGGATGGAGCTGACAACGGCAAACTCAAAGGTGAGATAAAGCGTAAATAGCGCAACGAGTGCCCCCCAGATGTTGCGGCCAATAAGGGGCAGGCTGAGCGCCACAAGCGCGTTGAGTACCATCCCTGCAAGGATGGCGCGGCGCTTCCCCACACGATCTACGAGCGCTGCTACCAGCCCCTCGCCGCCCAGTTCCGCCACGCCAATCACCGCAGAAGCCGCTCCTAATGTAGCCACCTGCAGGCCAAAACTGCCCTCCATCCATACGCCATAAATGATGTTGACCACCTCGTTGCTGGCGCTCAGGCAGATGCCCAGCGCCAATCCAGCTAACGCGGATGGATGGGTCAGCACAGAGCGCACGCCAACGGCAAAGACGGGGCGTTCGGCGCGGCTGGGCGCATCGGGGGGCAAGATGCGCCACAGCACAAGGCCTATGCCCAACGCCGATATTGCCAGCAAGGGGAAAGGTGTCACCCAGCCGCCGCGTGCAATCAGCCAGCCCACCAGCGGCATACCCAGCAGAAAAGCTCCCGACCAGCTCAACTCGGAGAGTGCAATGGCCAACCCACGCCGCCGATAAGGCACGCGATCGCCCAGGTAAGCCTGCATAGAGGGGTCAAAGATGAGTTTGCCTGCCCCTGACAGCAGCAGGGCGGCCAGCAACGCCGCATAAGTGGGCCATATCAGCACAAGCAGCAGGCCACCGCTAAAGAGCGCTAGCCCCAGCAGCATCGCCGCTCGGCGGCCCCACGCATCGCCGATGGCGCCGAAGAGCGGCCCGGCCAATCCGAGGCCGGAGCGTAGGGTGACGCCCCACGCCACGGCGGCCAAATCCACCCCCAACCCGCGCGCCAGAGCGGGCAGGAAGGGATAAGCCATGCGCCAACCAATGGTCAGGATCAGTCGTGCTATCGCAAAGGGCAGCAGCAATAGCCAGCGCATCTCCCCCACCAATGGAGAGGGGGCAGCAGGCGCTGTAGTGGGGGGAGATTCCTGCGGGGTCATGAGACCCCTGCTGCTTCTATGGCCATCTCGCTGGTGAACCCGCGCAGGCGGGGGTAGCGCCAGGCGATCCACAGCGTGAGCAGCACCGTCGCTACGCCGCCGCTGATGATGGCAAAGGGCACGCCAAAGACCGAAGCCACCAGCCCGGCCTCTAGCTCACCTAATTGTGGCCCGCCCATGAAGAAGATCATGTTGACACTGGTCATGCGTCCGCGCAGGTGATCGGGAGTGAGCAGCTGGCGCAACGTGGCGCGGATGACGGTAGAGACAGTATCGGCTGCACCAGTCAGTGCCAGCATGAGGAAGGATAGGGCGAATACTGTTGAGATGCCAAAGAGCGCGGTCGCCAGGCCGTAGACGGCCACACTGATCAACAGCACCATGCCCTGCCGATGGACGTCCTTGCGCAGGGCGAGCACCCCTCCGGCGATCACCGCGCCGATGGGTTGGGCCGTGCGCAGCAGCCCGTAGCCTACCGACCCCACGCGCAGAATATCACCGGCGACGATGGGTAGCATTGTGCGCGCTGAGGAGAAGAAGGTGGCGAAGAAGTCCAGCAACATGGTGCTCCAGATCAGGCGTGAGCGGTAAACGAAGCGCAATCCCTCTACAAGGGGTTTCCACCCCAGGCCGCCGTTGAGGGGACTAGGCTGCCCTCGGTAGCGCATGAGAAGTAACGCAGCGATCACAGCAAGGAAAGACACCGCGTTAACGGCATAGATCCAGCCAATGTTGAAGGCTCCCAGCATCAGACCCGCAATCATGGGGCCGATGATCGTCCCAATCTGCCAGTTCAGCGTGTTGAGGCTCAAGGCGTTGGTCAGGTGCTCACGTGGGACGAGGTTGGGCACCAGTGCCTGCCGCGCAGGGTTGTCAAAAGCGGCAGCGGCGGCGCCCAGCGAGGTGAGCAGGTAGATCACGGGCACACTATCATATCCCAGCAGGGTAACGGCGGCCAGCGTGGCGGCGACGAGCGCCGCTGCACTTTGGGTGAAGATCATCAGGCGGCGGCGATCTTGTGTGTCGGCTACCATGCCGCCCAGCAAGGCGAAGAAGATAACGGGCACGATGCGCACCAACCCCAGTGTGCCCAATCCCAATGCCTCGGCTCCCAGAAGAATACTTCGCCCGAAAAGCGCGATGGTGTAGCTCTGCCCGCGCAGCAGCTCATAGACGTGCCAATCCACGGCGGCCAGCTGCATCTGCGAGCCGGTCATGGAAATCAACATCCCCATCCACAGGAGGCGAAAATCGCGGTGCTGAAGGGCAACCAGGCGTTGCGTTTGGGGAGTTCCCTGTGCCATATGCTCCTCTGGAATGGCCAAGCGGCCAATATTAGGCAACGGTCTAATAATCTAGCGCAAATCAGGGTGACCTTCAACTCGTAACTTCGTTAGTGCTTTTGGGCTGTCAGCTGCTGCCCCACACAAGATATAACTGTGCTTGCCAAACCTCTCCCTTCTGAGTAGACTGTCTGCTGCTCTGTGCGATCCCTATTGCTCATCAGTGAGGTCCTGTGATACGTCTGCCGAGCTACCGAACCCTCCCCGTGATACTTGTGACTGTGGCGCTTGTCGCTTGCAGGCCGGGTGCTGTGCCAACTCCGGCCTTCAATTACACACCGCCCGCCGCCGATGGCACCCAGTTCACCCCTCAGCCCACCTCTACACAGGTGGCTGCCTATGTCAATGGCCAGCCCATTAGCATGGACGCCTTCAACCGCGAAGTAGCGCGCTTTGAGGCCGGTCAGGTGGCACTGGGCTTTGAGATTGCCGATGAGGCTGCTTACCGCCAGCAGATTCTGGACTTGCTCATTGAGCAAGAGCTGATCCGCCAGCGGGCGGCGCAGGCGGGCATCAGCGTCTCGGATGCGGAGGTGGATGAGATCATCAATGCCATGATCGCTGAGACCGGGCAAGAATACTTCAACGGCTGGTTGCAGACCAACTACTACACGCTGGAAGAGTTCCGCGAGGTTATCCGCCTAGACCTGATCACCAACCGTCTGCTGGAGCCAGTGGTCAATGCCGTCCCGATGGCTGCCGAACACGTCCACGCCCGCCATATTCTGGTCAATAGTGAGACAGAAGCGCAGGCTGTGCTCACCCGTCTGCAGAACGGCGAGGATTTCGCTGCGCTGGCTGCGCAGTTCTCAGTAGACGTGACCACCCGCGACAATGGCGGCGATCTGGGCTGGTTCCCGCGCGGGGGGTTGCTTGTGCCGGAGGTAGAGGAGGCCGCCTTCAGCCTCCAGCCGGGCGCCGTCAGTGGGGTGATCCACAGCGCATGGGGCTACCACATCGTCCAGACCTTGGAGTTTGACCCCAACCGCGAGATTGAGTTTGAAACGCGCCAGCGGCTGATAGAGAAAGCCATTGAGGAATGGCGGCAAAGCCTGCGCGTGGGCGCGGATATCCAGATTATCTCCCGTTGATCTGCGATTTGCCTGCTCGCTGCACCAAGAAGGAGGGGCAACTATGAACGAGAGCCAGCTTGCCGGGCCGCGTGGCCAAGCGATGACTTACAACTTCATCACGGCAGCGATGGTTGCCCTCTCGGTGGTGGTGTGCTGTTCAGCGCTGTTTGTGGCTGCCAATACGTTGGCAGGAGGTGGAGGGCGGACTGCCGCCGAGCCGACGCTGTTTGTCTTCCCCACCTTTACCCCCACGCTGGCTGGGCCAACGCTCAATCCCACGTGGACAGCCACCCCCAAGCCTACCTCTACCAGCACGCCCACCCGCACGCCGACCCCGACCGCTACCCAGACACTCCGCCCGGGTGAAACGCCTTCCCCCGCGCCGGAGGTCAGTGAGACGCCGACTGCTACTCCGGAAGAAGAGGAGACCGCCACACCCACCATTACCCCCACCCCTTCGCCCTATGATTATGTCCTGCGCAACAACGAGATCGTGTACACCTCCAACTTCGCCAATGCGGCGGGGTGCAACTGGGCGGGCATCGCCGGCGTGATCTACAACCGACAAGGGGAACACAAAACGGGAGTCATCGTACACGTCACCGGCAACGGACTGGACGAACGTCGCACATCCGGCTCTAAGACGGAGTACGGCGCCAGCGGCTGGGAGGTGTACCTCGCTGACCATCCACTTGTGGCAACCTACACTGTGCAGCTGGAAAAAAGCGATGGGCAGCCCCTTTCTGCGCCGGTGACTGTGCAGACCAGAGACAACTGCGAGCAGAATCTCGCCTTCTTGGTCTTTGACAAGGTGAAATGACGATCGCTCCACGAGGGGAGAGGCAAGGGTTGTGAGCGACTTTGACCTGTTTGACTCTGGCGATCTGGAGCCGTTCGGCACACTGGAGGAGGAGAAGCCGCCGCAGGAGCCAGTGCGCACCGCCAACCTGATCTACAACGCACTGACACTGTTTTTTCTGGCCGCTACCATTGCTGTGTGCCTGCTCACTGTGTTGCTGGTGCAGAACCCTACCCTGCCCTTTAATCCTTTCCCACCGCCCACGCCGCGCCCCACGCCGACGCTCTTTGTGCTGGAAGAGGCAGCGCAGAATCCTGAACCTGTCACTATGGCGCCGCCCACTGCCACCGCCACGCCCCTGCTGATCGCCACCCCCACCGTTCCTTTTCTGCCAACGGACATCACGCCGCTGCCGTTGGCTACCTACACGCCCGCCACTTTTCCCTTCACCCTGCAGGATGGGGCCTACGCCTACACCCAGTACACAGGGGAGCAAGGCTGTGACTACATGGCCATCGCTGGGCAGGTCTTTGACCTCAACGGTGAACCGCTCAAGTTTATCCCCATCCACGTCCGTGATGTAGAAGGCTTTTTTGAAACGATCGTCTTCAGTGGCAGCGCCCCGCAGTATGGCCCTTCCGGTTACGAGGTCCAGCTCAACACCAGCCCCTATGAGGCTGAGTTCATCGTGCAGCTGATCAGCGAGACGGCCCGTCCGCTCTCCGATGAGATCGTGGTGCGCACGCGCGCCTCATGCGCGGAGAACCTGATCATCGTCAACTTCGTGCAGAATCAACCTCTCCCCTAGCGCGGAGCGCCTGATGGGATCGTCCGATGGGCACGCTTTACATCGTCCCGACGCCGATCGGGAATCTGGAGGATATTACCCTACGCGCCCTGCGCATCCTGCGCGAGGTCGCTTTGATCGCCGCTGAGGATACGCGCGTCACAGGGCGCTTGTTGGCGCATTACGGCATCCGTACGCCCCAGATCAGCTACCACGAACACAATAAGCTGGTGCGGTTGGGAGAGATTCTGGCCACTCTGCGCACCGCTGATGTGGCACTCGTCTCGGACGCCGGCACGCCCGGCCTCTCCGACCCGGGCTACGAGCTGATTTGTGCCGCCATTGAGGCCGGTGTGCGTGTGGTGCCCCTGCCCGGGGCAAGCGCCCTCCTGCCGGCGCTGGTGGCTTCTGGCCTACCCACTAACCGCTTCACCTATCTGGGATTTCTGGCGCGCACGCGCTCAGCACGGCGCGCCATGCTGGAAGAGACTCGCCACCTGCCGCATACGCTGGTGATCTACGAAGCCCCGCACCGCCTGTTGGACACGCTGGCCGACCTGCTGGAGGTGTGGGGACCGCGTCAGATCGCTGTGGCCCGCGAGCTGACCAAGCTCTTTGAGGAGATTTGGCGCGGTCCGCTGGACGCGGCGCTGGAGCACTTTACGCACAACCCGCCGCGTGGTGAGATCACGCTGGTGGTGGCTGGAGCATCCCCCCAAGCCCCACGTTTGTGGACGGAGGAGGAGGTACGCGCTGCGCTCAAAGAGCGGCTGGCGCGTGGCGAGCCACGCCACACCGCCGCTCGCGCCGTCGCCGAGGCCAGCGGCTGGCCGCGCCGCCGCGTGTACGATCTGGACGTGTAGGCTCTTTCTCCTTCCATTAGGCTGCGAGGCGTGAAGTCCCTCTTGGGCGAAGAACAGCCCCGCACAGGACAAGCAGGGTCGCCACATAAGTCAGAAAAAGATATACTTAAATAAAGTGGATGACTTCGGTAATCCCACCTTGTCCTTGATTTTTGGGGGAGCGCAGTGTACCATTACCGAGGTTTCGTACTCCACGCCTTTACGGTAAGTGCCAATCGTCTCAAGCGGACGTGCAGGCCGCCGGGGGTTTCCCAATGCGCTCTCACAGGGCGAGCAACCCTCAAAGCCCCAGCTCTGCGGGAAATGGCGTCAAGTGCCAAGGAGGTCTTGAACCGTCATGACGACCCACGTTGAAGACTTGAGCAATCCCGATATCCCCGTTCCTGATGAGTTAAAATCCCATGTGTTGATCACCACGCTGGACAAAATCTACAACTGGAGCCGCGCCCGCTCGGTGTGGCCCATGTTGTTTGGGTTAGCCTGTTGCGCGATTGAGATGATTGCCACAGCGGCCTCCCGCTATGACCCGGCCCGTTTCGGCATGGAGGTCATGCGCCCCAGCCCGCGCCAGTGCGACCTTATGATCATCTCTGGCACGGTGACCAAGAAGATGGTGCCCCAAATTGTGCGGCTCTACAACCAGATGGCCGAACCGCGCTACGTGCTGGCGATGGGCGCCTGCGCCTCCGGCGGGGGGCCTTTTAAAGAGGGCTATAACGTCGTGGATGGCATTGACAAGTTCCTGCCAGTGGACGTGTACGTCCCTGGCTGCCCGCCCACCCCTCAGGCGCTGCTGCATGGCTTCATCACGCTGCATAAGAAGATTGAGAGCCAGAGCATCCGCACCGTTCCCTGGTACAAGCAGGGGCACAGCGAGCCGATCCCTGTGCCAGTGCTTGGCCCTGACCTGATCGATCTACGTCAGGCGGGCCTCATCCGCGCCGAGGCGGCGCGGCAGGCCGAGGGGAAGCCCTCTCCCACCGATGTGGCCGCTGACTGACCGAGACCTATCAGATGAGAAGGCACTATGGCTGAATCAACCCCTCAAGCAACTGCTACTCCTAAGGTGAATGATCCCGTAGCCTACCTCAGCGAGAAGTTCCCCGGTGCCGTTGAGCCGGATACGCGCCCTGGCTATCAGGGCATTGTGGTGGACCGCGACAGGTTGGTTGACGTGGCGACGGCCCTCCGCGACGACCTCGGCTATGACCTGCTGGCCAACCTTGGCTATGTGGATTACCTGCAGGATGGCTTCTTTGAGGTCTCCTACCACGTCAGCAGCACCACGCGGGGCGGTCCGCCCTTCAACTTCAAGGCCCGCACCCCTCGCGATGTGGCGACATTGCCCTCGCTGACGGGCGTATGGCCGGGTGCTGAGTTTCAGGAGCGCGAGGCTTGGGACCTGATGGGCATCCACTTCACTGGCCACCCCGACCTGCGGCGCATCTTGCTGTGGGAGGGCTTCGCCGGCCATCCGCTGCGCAAGGACTGGCGCGAGCCGTTCTATGAGGAGGAGCAAAAGCCTTTCAAGAGCCGCTGGCCGGAGGGGCACGTGGAGCGCGCCGAGATGCGCGTGCCCTATGGGATGAATGTGCAGTATCCGCCGGGCTTCACGCTGGAAGAATGGGAACCTGAGGGCGAGGAGGCTCTCTATGCTGGGCTGTCCACTCCGTTGGGCATAGGGCCGGAGATGAACCGCATCAGGACCGATCAGCTCGTTGTCAACCTCGGCCCGCAGCACCCCAGCACGCACGGCGTGTTCCGTATGGTGGTCACGCTGGACGGCGAGACCATCACCCGCCTTAAACCGGTCTTCGGCTATCTGCACCGTAATCATGAGAAGATCGGTGAGCGCAACACCTACCTGCAGAATATGCCCTATACCGACCGCCTGGACTACTTCTGCAGCATGTCCAACAACCTCGCCTATGCCATCACGGTGGAGAAGATGCTAGGGCAGGAGGTCACCGAGCGCGCCGAGTACCTGCGCGTGCTTATGGTGGAACTTACCCGTATCCTCAACCACATGGCGGCTATTGGCTTCCTGCTCAACGATCTGGGTGCCTTCTTTACACCGGTGCTGTATGCGCTCACCGAGCGCGAGCTGATCCTGGACCTCTTTGAGGCCACCTCCGGCTCGCGCATGATGTGCAACTACATGCGCTTTGGCGGCGTGGCCTACGACCTGCCGCCTTACATCGGCGGGCCAGCGGTGAAACCGGGCGACCGCGCGCGTCAACTGGATACCATGAAGTTCATCCGCGAGCTGGTGTATGAGCGCCTGCCCCGCGCCTATGAAGAGATGCACGCTTATCTCACCCACAACGAGGTGCTGGTCACGCGCCTGAAGGGTGTGGGCGTCCTGCCGCCCGACCGCGCCGTTGCCTACAGCACCACCGGCCCCGTCCTGCGCGCCAGCGGCGTGCCCTACGACCTGCGCCGTGCTGATCCCTACAGCGTATACAACGAGTTTGATTTTGACGTAGCGGTGCGCTACAACGGCGATGCCTATGACCGTTACCTCATCCGCATGGATGAGATTGAGCAGAGCCTGCGCATCCTACAGCAACTGGTGCCCCGTTTGGAGGAGACGGCTGGTCAAAACTACTGGGCAGGCAAGCGCGCTTACAATCTGCGTGTACCGCCGGGCGAGCACTACGGGCACGCCGAGAACCCGAAAGGTGAACTAGGCTTCCACATTGTCTCGGATGGCAGCGCTAACCCATACCGCTACCACATCCGTTCGCCAAGCTTCATCAACTTGACGGCGCTGGAGGAGATGTGCATCGGCCATAAGGTTGCCGACATCATCGTCATCCTCGGCAGCATTGATATTGTGCTGGGCGAAGTAGACCGCTGACGTCCTCAAGGAGCAAGCATGTACGGACTGGGAATCCTCAGGGGGCTTGGGGTTACCATCAAGCACTTCATCAACACCTACGTGGATGACCTCAAGTGGGGGGTCAAGCGCTACACCACCGATGCCGGCTTCACAGCGCGGCAGAGCACCAGCACGCGGGGCATCTTCACTGTGCAGTATCCGGAGGAAAAGATCGCCCCGCCGGAGCGCTTCCGCTACATCCCCTTCTTGGTAGTCAATGACCCCGACCATCCGGAAGCGCCGGGAGAAATCTGGTGTACCAGCTGCGGCATCTGCGCCAAAGTCTGCCCGCCACAGTGCATCTGGATCGTGCGTGGCACTGATCCCGCCACAGGGCGCCCCATACCTCAACCGCAAGAGTTCTACATTGACATTGACATCTGCATGAACTGCGGTTTCTGCGCCGAGTTTTGCCCGTTTGATGCCATCAAGATGGATCACGATTACGAGATCGCCAGTTACGACCGCACCACCGCCCACATTTTTGACAAGGCGCGGCTCTCCAGGCCACTCAGCTACTGGCAAACCATTGCCCCCACACGCGCTGAAGAGGAACGTCTGGCGCGCGAGGCAAAGGAAGCCGCCAAGGGCGCCAAGCAGAAAAGTTAAATACCAGAGGCCGTTGCCAGCTGAAGAGGACGGCCTGCTTGAGCACCGTGTTTTCCTCAGAGACCACTCGCGGCTGGCGAGCGGTCTCTGTGTATCGGTTGGCTGGGAGGGAAGGGCCGCCAAATGATGTATCAGCGCGATGCGGAGATCCTCTTCCCTGTGCGGGTGATCCCCCTGCTGCGCAACCTGAGGGGGCCAGAGTGGCAGCAACTTGTGGATTCTGTGCTGGAATGCCCGCCCGGCAGCCTTGAGCAGCAAGCCTTTACCCTCATGATGATCCGTCTGGACGGCTGCCTGACCTGCCATGCCGATAGCTACCGTGCCATGCGAGGATGCACGCTATGCGCTCAACAGTCCATCACGCGCTTCAAAGGTAGCGATCGTGACCTTATCGCTGCCTATGAGCAAGCGCTGGCTGACATGCGGCGCTGGCATGAGACAGGCGAGGTTCCTTCTGGCGAGCGCCCCCCGTCCGAGATACGATAAAGATGTGAATGGTCTTGTTAAATCCTGAAAGGGACTGAATAACCCCATGTCGGAAAGCCAAACATTGGAAGAGCGCCTCGTGTCCCGCCTGAGGGAAGTGGTGGAACCGGATCTGCAACGGGACATCGTGGCGCTTGATATGGTGCGCGATCTCTCCATCAAGGATCATCGGGCGCAGTTTACGTTGGTGTTCAACACACCGCCGTGGCCACCAAAGCGCGACCTGCTGCTCTCGGCAGCGCGTGAAGCGGCGTTGGCTGTTGAGGGCATTAAAGAGGCCGAGGTAAAGCTGGATGTAGATATTGCCCGCACCGTCCCTGATGGTCAGATGGGCCTGCACATGCGCAATATCGTGGCGGTGAGCAGCGGCAAAGGCGGTGTGGGCAAGAGCACTGTAGCCGTTAATCTGGCGGTGGCGCTGGCGCAGAGCGGCGTGCGTGTGGGCCTGTTGGATGCTGACATCACAGGGCCAAACATCCCCACCCTGATCGGCTTGCAGGGGCAACCTCCTTTCACCGGCGAGAAGCTCATCCCGCTGGAAGCTTACGGCGTCAAGGTGATGAGCATGGGGTTCCTCATTGACCCCGATAAGCCGGTCATCTGGCGTGGGCCGATGATCCACCATGCTATCCGCCAGCTGTTGAGCGATGTGATGTGGGGCGAACTGGACTATCTCATCGTAGACCTGCCGCCCGGCACAGGTGATGCCCAGCTCACGCTGGCGCAGTCCGTGCCGCTCACGGGTGCGTTGATCGTGACGCAGCCCCAGCAGGTAGCCCTCGGGGATGCTCTGCGTGGCATCACCATGTTTGAACAGGTCAACGTCACCATCCTTGGCATTGTGGAAAACATGAGCGGCGATCTGTTCGGAGTGGGTGGCGGCAGGCGGCTGGCTGAGCAGCGTGGCTTACCCTACTTGGGCAGTGTGCCGCTGGATGCGGAGGTGCGCCTCGGCGGTGATGCGGGCCAGCCGATTGTAGCTATGAATCCGGCCTCACCGGCAGCGGAGGCCTTCTTCCAGCTGGCGCGTGAGGTAACTGCACGCATCGGCCTTATGGCGCTTGAGCAGGGTAGCAGTGCCGTTCCTCTCATCACTATAGAGTGAATTGGCCGCCCAGCGCGCAGAGGGGTTTATCACAGGGCACACAGGGATTTTCTCTGTGTGTTTTGTGCTCTCAGTGGCGATATGTCCACGCGGGCGTGGCGTAGCGGTTGGCGCGCAGGTCGGCGGCGCGGGCGAGTTCCGGCGGTGTGAGCGGCGACTCCACCAGCTCCACATTCAGCACCGTGCTGAAGCCGTGCCGCAGAGCGGCGATCACCTCCGCTGCCTCCACTGGATGGCCCAATGCCTCCTCCAGCGTAATGGCACGGGCGAGCACACGCCGGCGGGCTTCCGCTCGCTCGGCCTCATCCCTAAAAACAAGCGCCTCGCAAATGCGCCCCAGATCGCCGGTGAGCGGCAAAGTGCCATGCTGCAGCACGACGCTCCCACCTCGGCGGGTCTGGGCGCTGCCCATCAGTTTGCGCCCGTTGACCGTGATCTCATAGGCCGAGGGGACTTCAAAACACACCGGCCCTTTGCTGGAGGGGTCATCTACCCCCTCGTTTTCTGGATTGGCGCGGACGGGCGCCCCCAGCGCGATCAGACCGGCCAGCAGTCCCTGAGCAAGCCGTCGGTAGCTTTCCACCACACCGCCCGCCACGCGCGGATCGTCCAGTGGCACCGCGACGGAGTAGGTAACCTCATCGGTGTGCAGGATGGCACGCCCGCCGGTCAGGCGGCGCACCACGCTCCATCCCAGCCGATGCAGGCGTTCAAAGTCCACTTCGGCAGCGGGTTGCGCGTAGCCCAACGAAAGGCAGGGCGGTTCCCAAGCATAAAAGCGTAAGGTGGGCGGTACTAGCCCTTCGGCCACGTGCTGAGCAATAGCCTCATCAATGGCCATGTTGGCTGCGCCGTCTGCCGCATGATGAAGGATCACCCGCCACGTGGCGCGCGGGTAGCTATGAGGGGGTGGCAGGGAAGCGATGTTCATTGCCAGACGGGCTGCTTTCCCAAACAGGATACCGTACGGAGTATAGCATGGAACAAGGAGTTGAGGTTTGCTCTCTACTGCTGGAAAGCCCACCGCACCCGCACTACAATTAGGGATGTTGCGATCTGCTGCTAGCCCGCTTCGCACTTCGTAAGACAGGAGCAGCGATAAGCAAGAACATTCCATGCTTCTGATAACGGTCGCCATTCTCATGGGAAGAAAGGGACACCTGCATGGCCGAGCGTACATATGACGTGGTTGTTCTCGGCGCGGGGCCGGGCGGCTATGTGGCTGCCATCCGCGCTGCACAGCTAGGGTTAAAGGTCGCCATCGTGGAGAAGCGCTATTGGGGTGGTGTGTGCCTCAACATCGGCTGCATCCCCACCAAAGCACTACTCCGCAACGCTGAACTGGCGCACATGCTCCAGCACCGCGCCAAAGAGTTCGGCTTCAGCTTTGAGAACCTGAAGCTGGACTACGCCGCTGCCTTCAAGCGCAGCCGTCAGGTGAGTGAACGGCTGGTGAAGGGCGTCGGCTTCCTCATGAAGAAGAACAAGATTGACACCTACGAAGGCTGGGGAACCATCCGCGACACGCAGACGCTGAGCGTGACGTTGAACGCAGGTGGCGAGGAAACGCTCACGTACCGCAGCTTGATCATCGCCACGGGTGCCCACCCGCGTACCATCCCCGGCGTGGAGCTGGATCGTGAAGGGGGGCGTGTCATCTCCTACCTGCCTGCCATTCTTGCCGATAATGTACCTCAACAGGTAGTCATTGTGGGGGCTGGGCCGATTGGCTTGGAGTTTGCCTACATCTGGGCCAGCTACGGCGCAGATGTGACCATTGTGGAGATGTTGGACCGCCTTGCCCCGCTGGAAGACCCCGAGGTGAGCGCCGAACTGGCCAAAGCCTACAAGAAGATGGGCATCAAGTTCCTTACCAGCACCCGCGTGGAGGACATCCAAGAACAGGCCGAAGAGGTGACACTGAAGGTCTCCGGCCCTGACGGTGAGCAGGTATTGCGGGCCCAGCAAGTGCTGGTGGCCATTGGCTTTGCGCCCAATGTGGAGGGCTACGGCTTGGAGAATGTCGGCGTTCGTCTGGACGAGAAGACGAAGGCCATTCTGGTAGATGAACACATGCGCACCAATATCCCCAACATCTATGCCATCGGCGATGTGACAGGTAAGATGATGCTGGCACACGTCGGCAGCGCGATGGGCATTGTGGCGGCGGAAAGTATCGCCGGCCATCCCACTATTGAGCTGGACTACAAGATGATGCCGCGTTGCATCTACTGCCAGCCACAGATCGCCAGCTTTGGCTACACCGAAGAAGAGGCCAAAGCTGCTGGCTACGAGGTGAAAGTAGCCAAGTTCCCCTTTCAGGCCAATGGCAAGGCGTTGGGCTTGGGCGATTACACGGGCTTCGTTAAGCTAGTAGTGGATGCCAAATACGGCGAGCTGCTGGGCGCGCACCTCATCGGCCCAGAGGTGACAGAGCTGCTGCCGGAGTTGACGCTGGCGCATTTCGCCGAGCTGACGCCGGAGGAGATCGCCCGCAATGTGCATGCCCATCCCACCCTCAGTGAGGCGCTGATGGAGGCCGCGCACGGCGCGGTGGGTGAGTACATCCACATCTAGGGGTCAGATGACGATCAAAGGGGGCCACATGCCCCCTTTTGTTTTGCCTTCACTGGTACTCTAGGCCATTTGCAGTTTGATCTGAATCGTAGCATAATCACAACCGATAGTGGGTCTTACATGTGTCCTTGCCTGGCGGCGCTGCCCCAGAGGTCCTATGCCTGAGATCAGCCTGCGGGCTTACACGGAATACATCCAAGATCGCCTCGCCCGCGATGCCCATAGCGAGGTGATCGCTCAGTGTCGCCATGTGTTACAGGCCTTCCCCAAGTATGTGGAAGTGTATAAGCTCATGGCGCGCGCCCTTATGGAGCAGGAACGCTATCAGGACGCTCTGGACCTTTTCCAGCGCGTGCTCAGCGCAGACCCCAGCGACTTTGTTGCTCATGTGGGGATGAGCGATTGCTACCGCGAGAGCGGTGCGTTAGAGCAAGCCATCTGGCATCTGGAGCGCGCCTTTGAGCAGGTCCCCAGCAATATAGAGATTCAAGAGGCCATCAAGGAACTCTACAGCGAAAGCGGCAAGATACCGCCGCGCCGGGTGCAGCTCACCGGTGGGGCGCTGGCGCGCTTATACCTCAATGGCAAACTCTACCGGCAGGCCATTCTAGAGCTGAAAAAAGCCCTCTCCCGCGATCCCGAACGCCTGGACCTGCAGGTTCTGCTGGCCGAAGCGCTGTGGCAGGATCATCAGGTGGTGGAAGCGGGCAGGGTGGCGGCAGCGGTGCTCAAGCGCCTGCCGAACTGCATCGCTGCCAATCGCATCTTGGCGCAGCTGTGGCTGGAGGCCAAACAGCCCCGAGAAGCGCGGCCCTTCCTTGAACGTCTCAAGGAATTAGACCCCTATCTGGCCTATGAGGTGGAGCACAAGGGTCAGAGCGCGCCTGCCGATGCTTTCCGCCTGCCCATGCTGGACTACACCACCGTTCAGCACGCTGCCGATGTGGGAGCAGCGGATTGGGTATCTCAGATTAGCTCCATCCGCAAGGAGGAAGGTGTCACCGGGCCGCTGCGTGGGACGGGAACGGGGGATATCACTGACATCTTCCGCGAAGAAGCGCAGCCCGTTGGCGACCTGACCGAGGCGCCCGACTGGCTGAAGGATGTGCTGGGCACTGAGAGCGCTCCGCCCCCGGAACCTCCTGCTGCTGGCCCTGTCCCGCCCGTTGATTTGGATCGGCTGTTCGGTGAAACGCCGGAAACGCCACCGCCCTCTGCGCCTCCCTCTTCACCGCCGGATTGGTTGCGCGAAGTGCTGAGTGAAGAAGGCGCTGAAGCGGCTCCTGCGCCGCCCCCACCTGTTGAGGAAGAAACCCCGGCTTGGCTGCGCGAAGTTATGGCCAAACCGCCGGGCGCGGAAGCAGAGGGTGATCGGACGCCCGTTTGGCTGAAGGAGGTGCTGGGCGAGGCCCCTGCCGAGGTGCAGTTTGCTCCGCCATCGGCAGAAGCCGGATATCAACCGGAGTGGCTGCGGGAAGTGCTCAGCGCGGAAGGTGCTGAAGCACCTCCGCAGGGCCCCAGAGAGGAGCAGCCCCCACAGGCCAGCGTGGTCTCCGAGGAGTGGCTTGACCGCATCCTCGCTGAAGCGACGCCTGCTCTGGAGGTGGAGGAGGCGGCAGCGCCGGAAGACGCACTCAAGGCAGGCATTGCCGAGGAACGGGAACCGCAGGCCGCCCTTAGTGAGGGAGAGGGTGAGCTGCTACCTTGGGATGAACCAACTGCACAGGAAGAAGAGAAGAAGGGTGGGGAGCCGGAGGGTGCAGTACTCCCCGTCGTAGAGCCTCAAGCGGAGGCAGCGCCCCCACCATCAACGCTTCGGGAGGGAGGGCAAGTGGCACCGTTAACCGATGAACCAGAGGGCGGCGAAACCCCGCAGGATGTCCCTGATTGGCTGGCCGAGGGCGATCTGGACAGCGATGAGGCCATTGCCTGGCTGGAGCAGATCGCTGCCAAGTACGATCCCGGCTTCGGCGGTGCGCAAGGTGAGGCGGGCAAAGCGGCGGAAGAACAACCGCCTGCTGCCGAGAAAGAGGAAGAGGAGGAAGAGCTCCCCGAGTGGCTGCGCACTGCCGAAACAGCAGGTGAGGCTGCCCCTCGCGAGGAAAAGCGGGAAGAAGAGGAAGAGGAACTCCCGGAGTGGCTGCGTGTGCCGGTAGAGGCCGCCAGTCCATCCTCGCCCGAGGAAAAAGAGGAACGGGAGGAGGAGCTCCCCGAGTGGCTGCGCGAGCCGACAGGCGCCGCCCTGCGCGATGAGGACCTTGCTTGGTTGGACAAGCAGGTAGCGGAGCATGGCGTCAGCCCCGCCGAGGTGATCTCTGAGGCGCTGACCCCCGACCTTCCGCCTGTGCCTGCGCCACCCGTACCTGCCGAAGCTGAGGCCGAACCGATCTCGGAGGAAGAGTTGCCCGATTGGCTGAAGGAGGCCGGGGCGCAGGAACAGATCGCCAAGGCGTTAGAGGCCCCTGCAGCCGAGACGGAGCTGGAGTTCGGCCCTGCCGAGGTCAGCGTTGAAGAGGAAGAGCTGGCCTGGCTGGAAAAGGCGTTGGAGAGCGAAGAGGTTCCCGAAGAGGGACTGGAGGGCGTCTTTGAGCAGGTCGCTGCGCCTGTCGCAGAGGCCAGGGAGGAAGAAGAGGAGGAGGCACTTCCGGATTGGCTGAAGGGCACCGGCGAAGCGGTGGAGCAGAAGCCGCCCGTGCCTGCCGCTGAAGAGAAAGCGGCCCCCGTTCCTGCGTTGGAAACCGAGGAGGAAGAGGAGGAGGAAGAACTCCCTGCCTGGCTCAGGGCTGAGGTTCCTGAAGAGGAGGAGAAGCCGCCGCTAGCAGTGCCGACAGCCGAGGAAGAGGCACCCACTCCGGCCCTTGCGGGCGAGCTAGAAGAGGAGCTACCCGACTGGCTGAAGGGCATCGGTGAGCCGCTAGAGGCGGCCGCCGAGGCCGAGAAAGTGGCCGAGGAGGAGGTTGCCGTGCCAGTGGCTGAAGCTGCGCCGCCTGCTGCCCCGGTAGAGGCTGCTCCGGAGGTTAAGGCTGTGCCGGAAGTGAAAGAAGAGGCGGAGGAGATCGCTCTGCCTGCCGCGGAGGCCGCTCCGGCTCCTGTTGCAGAGGCCGCGCCGGCGGAGGCGGTTATCCCGCCGGAGATTGCCGGCGATTACCACGAGCAGCTGCGCCTGGCGCGTGAGAAACTCCACGCCCATCAGGTTGAGGCTGCGCTGCCTTATTACGAGAATCTGGTGCGGCATGGGCAGATGCTCAGCCAAACCATCTCCGATCTGACCTTTGCGCTGCGCTCCGAGCAGAAGCTTAGCCCTCGTGTGTATCGCGTGCTGGGCGATGCCCTGCGCAGCGAGGGGCGGCTTCAGGAGGCGCTAAAAGCCTACCGCGACGCACTGGATCAGCTGTAAAAAACCTGTCTTCGCTGTAGAGATCGCAGGGGCGCAAAGGGAGAAACACTTTGCGCCCTTTCTACTTTACAGTTTGGGTTTGCGCCAAAGAGGCTAATCGGCTAACCCCATCGCTTCCAGTGAGGGAGGGCGATCTGCTGCTGGACCGCTTTGCTCAATCCATAGCTCATGCCACAGCGCGAAGTTGAGTAGATACCATGTCAGGTAATCGTTGCGCTCAAGCATCTCCCGCACCGCCGAGGGATTAAAGTAATCCGTACGGGCAACGAAATCCGTCAGTTTGCGGCTCATCACAGCCCCCAGCCGTGTGCGCAGCCACTCGTTGACTGGCACACTGAAACCCTGCTTGGGCCGATGGATGATCTCATCGGGGATCAAGCCGCGCACTGCTTCTTTAAACAGCCACTTGGTGACGCCTCTGCCGATCTTGATGCGCTGCGGGATGCTGATGGCCAACCCCACAAAGACGTGGTCAAGGTAAGGCACGCGCGCCTCTACGCTGGTGGCCATAGACATCTTGTCCACGCGCATCAGCAACAGCTCCGGCAGGCGCAAGCGTAGATCCAGATAGGCCATCCAGTTCACGTAGTCACTGCTGCCGTCTACCTGTTCGCTGCGCTGCTCAAAGCGCTCGCGGTGGGTGCGGATCACGTCCCACGAGGAGAGGTCGCCGAGACGGGTGCGCAGCTCAGGCGAGAGCAGGCGTTGTTTGCGGGCTTCGCCGAATGCCTCCGCGCCGCCCCAGAACAATTCTTCGCCTGCTGCTGCCCGCCGCACGAACTCGTAGCGGATCGAATCGCGGCTGAGTGGGGCAGCAGCCAGTGCTAACCGTCGCAGGGAAGGTGGCAGACGGCGGAAGGCCTCCCAAGCACCGTGACGCAGGCGTAGGATGTCCAGCCAGTGGGTGTAGCCCACAAATAGCTCATCTGCCCCCTCGCCAACCTGAATGACGATCGTGTTGTTGTCGCGGGCGAGCTTGGAGACGTAATAGATGGGTACGCACACCGGATCGGCGATGGGTTCGTCCTGATGGTAAACCAGCGCGGGCAGGAAGCGCAGCAGATCGTCCTCATCTATCACGATCTCGTGATGGTCGGCGCCGAACTGTCTGGCAACGAGGCGGGCGTGCTCAAACTCGTTGTAGCGCTCTTGCCCGGCATAGCCGATGCTGAAGGTCTGGACGGGGCGGTCCATCTGCTCGGCCATCAGCGCAACGTTGGTGCTGGAGTCTATGCCACCGCTGAGAAAGACGCCGAACGGTACATCGCTGACCATGCGCAAGCGGATGGACTCGCGCAGGCCTGCCAGCAGAGCCTCCTGATACTGCCTGACAGACCAGCCGGGGTGAGGTTGGGCCGAGTCGTACACATCCCAATATTCAGTGAGGGAAAGTTCGCCCTTCTCGGCATCCAAGATCGCACAGTGCCCGGGGGGCAGTTTGTAGATGCCCCTGAAGAGCGTTTTGGGCGCGGGGGTAGTGAGGAACGAAAGGTAGTGATAGAACGCCTCTTCGTCCACCGTGCGCGGCACAGCGGAATGCTGCAAGATAGCCTTGATCTCGGAGGCAAAGAGGAACTGCCCACCAGCAAAAGTGTAATAGAGCGGCTTGACGCCGATACGGTCGCGGGCGAGGAAGAGTGTGCGTTCGCGCTCATCCCAGATGGCGATGGCAAACATGCCGCGCAGCCGATGCAGCGCCGCCGGGCCGTACTCACAGAAGAGGTTGAGGATCACCTCGGTATCGCTGTGGCCGCGGAAGAAGTAACCCCGCGCCTCCAGCTCAGGACGGTAGTCGGCGTGGTTGTAGACCTCGCCGTTGTAGGTGATCCACAGCGTGCCCTCTCGCGCTGACATGGGCTGGTGGCCCGCGGGTGAGAGGTCAATGATGGCCAGGCGGCGATTGGCGAGCGCCGCACGGCCATCCGGTGAGACATATACGCCGGCGTCATCCGGCCCGCGATGGGCGATGACTTCCGCCATGCGCCATGCCAACCCCTCCTCCACCGGAGGGCCGTCCTTCAGGCTGACGATCCCCGCGATTCCGCACATGGTTATTCTGCTCCATCCGACAAAGATCAGCGGCCGATCTTAGCCTCTCGGAGGCACTCGTGGTAGGTCTGAATCCACCGCTCTACCACCGCTTCCCAGTCAAAATGCTCCATCACGTAGTGGCGACCCCGTTCGGCTTGAGCGCGAGCCGCTTGAGGATCGCCCAACACATGCAGGATGGCCTCCGCCAAGGCAGCAACGTCGCCGAAGGGCACGACGTAGGCCACGCCCGCTTCAGCCAGCGGGATGGCCAGCCCACAGCGCTCGGTAATAATGCAGGGCGTGGCGTTCAGCAGTGCCTCCAGCACGGCGGTAGGAAACATTTCGTAGCGTGAAGGTAGCACATACACAGCGCTGGCGCGGTAGGCAGCGGCAAGGGCCTTTGGCCCTTCAAGCATGCCGCTGAAACGCACCGCTGCGCTGAGGCCCAGCCGCGCCGCTTGTGCCTCCAGCTCAGGGCGCGCACCGTCATCCGGCCCAGTCAGCAGCAACACGGTCTCTGGCTGGTGACGTAGCACGTCAGCAAAGGCCTCTATCAGGAAATCCAACCCTTTGATGCGGTTCAAGCGCCCTACGTAGCCGACCACTGGCGCCTTATCGGGGATGCCGTGATGCTGCCGGAAGGCAATCGTGTCCACTTCAAAGTCAAACGCTGCCTTATCAATCCCGTTGGGAATAAGGACAATGCGTTGCGGCGACAGGCCCAGTGCGGCGTACTGATCGCGCTCCATCTCGGTCAGCGCATGCAGGCGGCAGGCACGGGAGAGCAGACAGCGCCCGACCAACATATCGTAGAGTCGTTTGGCTGTTGAGCGGCCCAGTTCAGGAGGCAGGCCGCCGTGCGCGGTGATCACATAGGGCACGCCGCTGCGCAAGAGGGAGGGCAGGGCCAGAACGTTGAGCAGGCTGCGCACCTCGTGGAGGTGTACGATATCTGCCTCTTGCAGCAAGTGCGCCACGCCGCGCCTTATCCCAAGGGGGAGGAAGAGGCGCCGCCATGCTAAGGTGTTGCTCAGGTTGCGGAAGCGGTGCACTGCCACGCCGTCCATCATGTAGTGGCCTGAAAGTGCGCGACGGTGGGCATCCAGTGCATCGGTGGTAGCGACCATCACCGCATGGCCACGTGCGGCCTGCCGCGTGGCCAGTTCAACTACCACGCGCACCGAGCCGCCATAGGCCCACGCTGGGTTGTAGTAGGGAGCAATATGTAGGATGCGCAGGCGCTCCACCTTACTCATTGCCCCTGTCCCGTGTGGCTGTACAGGGTGGCTTCAAACTCGGTGGTGATGGCCTCCCAGTCACAGTGTGCCTCCACAAAAGCGCGCGCACGATGGCCCAACTCGGCGGCACGCTCGCGGATGGCCAGCGCGGCCCTCACCTGATCGGCGGCGGGGGCATAGACGACGCCGTTCTCCTCTCCTACATCGCGGCGCACGCCGGGTAGCGGCGCCGAGATGACCGGCTTGCCCGCCGCCATGTACTCGTAGAGCTTGACCGGAACGATGTATTCAGTAGCGGGCACCGTGTGGAAGGGCAGCAGGCACACATCGGCGGCGGCAAGCAAGGCCGGGATGCGCTCATAGGGTGTGCGTCCCGTCAAGATGAGGCGCTCCCCCAATGCCGTGTCGCGCATGTGGCAGAGCATCCCGTAATCGTCGCCATCGCCCACCACCAGCAATTTGACCTCCGGCGGCGCGGCACTGAGGGATGCAGCCACCTCACGCACGCCCGAGAAGGGATAGAGCCAGCCCATGAAGAAGAGCACGAAGTCAGTGGGAGCAATGCCTAACTCGGCCCGTACGGCGGGATTGGCAACGGGCTTGAAGCGCCATAGATCCACGCCACTGCGCAGCACGCGCGCCCGTTCGGGCTGCGCCCCCATACGGATGGCGTAGTCGCGCAGGTGCTCATTGATCAGGATTACCTCATCCGCGGCGGCGAGGAGATGGCGCTCTACCCTGCGCGCGATGGGGCGCAGGGCACGGCTGGGCACGATGGTGTGCAAAGCGTCAATAACGTGGAAGACATAGGGAATGCCGTAGTGGCGCGCCAGGCACAGAGCCGGCAGGCCTGTGCTGAGCGCATAAGAAACAATGACGTGCGGACGAGAGGCGCACAGCAGGCGCTGGAGTTCGGCGTAGTGGGTGATTAGCGAGGAGGGACGGGCTAGCAGGCGCAGGCTGAGCGTGGCGGGCGTGATGAGGTGGATATGTGCGCCATCGTAGAGGCGGGCGGCATTCTCACGCTCCACGCGAGGAGCAAGGAGCGGTTCATGCGGCCAGTGGGAGCGCAAGATGGGGTAATCCAGCACGATAACCTCATGCCCACGCAGGGAGAGGCGTTCAAAGAGATGATGCTGCTGGTGTGGGCCACGCCGCAGCCAATCCGTTTCCTGCACGACGATAATGCGCATGACCTCACGATCCATCTTCCGGCGGCAGGCTGGTGCGCAGGATGCGCATCACATGCACGCCTTCTACCTCATAGACCGGCTCAAAGACCGCCGCATCAAAAGCGTGGCGGTAAAACTCGCTGTCCTGCCAACCCAGACGCCCATCACCGTAGATAGCATAAATAGAAGAGCTGTGAAACAGGTAGTCATATCCCTCTAGTTCGGCTAAAGTGAGCGGATAGCCCACTTTGACCTCAAAATCGGAGAGGTAGTAGGCCAGCCGCTCATCCATCAGGTAGAGGCGATCACGCCGCGGATCGAGGTTTTGGCGAGCGTAGAGCACCAGACGGTACAGGGTACCTTTCACCGCCAGCAATTTCTCCTCGTCGGAGGCAAAGGGCTGGGTGATGGCACGGTACACCCCACCCAGCCGCTCGCGGGCGCCCCACACCAACAGGGCGGCGAGCAGCAGCGCCCCGCCGACCCGCCATAGTGTGCGCGGCAAGCTGATGTGCTGTGTTATCCATGCTGCTCCCGTTGCAAGCGGACGTACCGACCACACCGCCATCGGTGGCAGGATGAGCAGCAGGAAGCGCGGATCAAAAGAGAAGCGCCACCACCATGCCAGCCAGTAAGGGAAAGCGGCAAAGGCGAGGATGAGATCGGTGGGGAGGGGCTTCACTCCTGTTGGGTCTGTAGGCCGCACCCCCCTCTCACCTGAGTAAGGGGAGGGGAAGAGGTGAAGGCGCAGCACGCGCCAGCCTTGCCGCGCCGCACCGATGATCCCCCATATCCAACCTGCTGTGTAGATCGTCGTTAGTGGCAGGCCGAAAGCACTCGGCCACATGAGCGGCGGCAGCAGCCCACGCACGTCGGGGCTGGCGCCCAGCAGGTGGTACTGCCCAGCGATGGGGATGACATTGCCCCATCCGCCGATGAGAGCGTTGCGGACATACCACGGAGCGGCGATAGCCAGCGGCGGCAGCAGCATTGCCGCAAGGCCGAGGAGGGCAGTTTGTCGCTCCCCCCGCACTGCCAGCAGGCGCAGGAGGGGCACGGCGAGCAGTCCTGCCAGTGCCATCAGCGCCGATTGCTTGGTGAAGAGGGCCACGCCGGCAAGCAAGCCTGTGAGCAGCGCATCGCGCCCGCGCCCTGACTGCCACCAGCGCAGCATGTAGAAGAGCGACAATGCGAGGGGGAACGCTGTGGGGATGTCGGTGTAGGCCAGTGTGGCATTGTTGATGAAAAGCGGCGTCAGTGCCACCAGCACCGCCGCGAGCGGCCCGCCCGAGCGGCCCAGCATCTCCCGCCCCATGAGGTAAGTAGCGCCCAACGTACCGGCGGCCATTACAAACGCCAGCAGCCGCGCAAGGTGCTCGTCAGGTCCTCCGGCAGCAAACCATGTCGCCACAAAGCCTAGCGGCACAAGCGGTGGGTAACCCCACACTGAGTCCGGGATGCGGTGCGCAGCGTAGATCGCCTTGGCCTGCGGGCCATAGCGTACCAACACGTCATCCCCGATGAAGGGGTAGTAGAGCGCGTGGACGAGGATGATCGCCAGCACGCCTATCAGCGCCCACAGCAGCAACGCCTCGCCGTCCAGCTGCTTGAGGCGTTGCCATTGTCTGCGCCAGTAGGCCAGCCAGCGGCGCGGAGCCACCCACTGCGGATGTGCCGCTAAGCCAGCGCCAAAGCCAAGCCCCACCATGCTCAGCGCAAAGGGACCGTTCAGCCACTGGCCTGGCGCTATGCCTGCCCAGAACATCGCCAGCGCCAGCCCGCCGACGCTCAGGGCGAGCGCTGTCAGGGCAGCCTGTAGGGGAGTGCTCTCTTCTTCCTGCAACCAGCGCCCTACCAGCGGCCACAGGAACCCGTAGCCGAGGGGGGTGAGGATCAGCGCCAACGGGGAG
>FWWL01000146.1_pt1:120000-197457 | contig 197457 bp, 160 predicted proteins | sample 2228331 | NCBI WGS metagenome assembly FWWL01 (sample SAMEA103939775, study PRJEB20133) | metagenome | reverse complement strand
GCTTTGCCGGTGCGAGCGGTGGGGCGAGCGGAGGCCGGCTTTGCCGGCCGGAGCGTGGGGGCTTGGGGGGCAGAGCGCGCGGGTGGGCGGAGCGCGAGCGGCCCCCCGCGTCGGATGTTGGGCCGGCGCTCCTGCGCCGACTAAGAGAAAAGCGACCCGCGACGGAGCGCAGGTCCCACATCTTTTTTCGTGGGGCCAGCGCGAGAGAAATGTGGGGCCGCCGGCTATCTGACGCGGGGGGCACGGCCACGCTCCCCCACCCACCCGTGGCCGGCTTGGCCCCCCGCGCCCCCACGCGCGCGCCAGCAAAGCTGGACGCGCGCTTATTAGGCCCGCCCACCTACCTCCCCGCGGAGCCGCCCCTACGGTGGTTTGAACAAAAGAGACCCGCGACGGAGCGCGGGTCCCAACTTTTATGCGTGGAACCCCAATACTGCGGTCAAAAACTCGCTACTTTGCCGGCTTTGCTGCTGTCGCCTGCTGCCCGACGAACTGCTGGGCAAACACCTGTGGGGAAAGCGGGGAGCCGGTGGAGAACTCCACAAACTTCGGCCACGGCAGCGAAGCCCCAGGACCGAAGACCCGCTTTTTGAAAAACTCCCCCACCTTGGGGTTGGCCACGTAAACCACGTTCGCAGGGTCGGCCCCCGGGTAAAGCTCCCTGACGATGGCAGCGTGGAGCTGGGAGGCGTAGAGATCGCCCAGGCAGTAGTTGTGGTAGTAAACCGGCGCGGAAACGATGTGGATCTTGCTGGCCCAGGCCCCTTTGGGGGCTTCGGCCGGTCGCTTCAGGCCCTGGTACCGCTCCACCAGCGACCACCAAAGCGCATCCAGGTCCTGATCGGGGTTTTGGTAAAGGGATTTTTCAAAGCGCAGCATGACCTGGCACCAGCGGGAAAAGATCAGCGCCTGCGCCCGGAGCTTGTCGGCCATCGCTTTCTCGAAGGCCGGCAGCTGATCCTCGCCAATGAGGCCCATGGCCAGGTAAAAGCGGGCGTTTTGCGCCAGGCGACCGAAGAGCATGGCCACCCCTTCGGTGACGAAGATGTGGGCATCGGCGCGGAGGAAGTAGGGGAGGCTGCGATCCACGTAGTAGCTGTACACGCCGTGCCCCAGCTCGTGCAGCATGGTGTCCAGCCAGTACTGGTTGGACTTGACGTTGGCCAGAACCCGCACGTCCCCTTGCCGATCAATGTCGGTGCAAAAAGCGTGGGGATTTTTGCCGGGGCGCTCGAAGAGGTCTGAGCGGGCCAGGATCGGCTGCGGGTCCAAGCCGATGCCCTGGTAAAAGCTGGCCACCAGGGCAACCAGGTCCTTGTCCTTTTGCGGTGCGTCCAAATCGAGATCCGAGAGGTTAGGGGCCTCCTGGAAGAAGCGGTCGGTGTAATCCCAGGGCATGAGCTCTTCCGGCCTGACCCCCAGCCTTTGCCCTTGCACCTGGTCAATGCGCGCTTTAAGTTGCCGGAAGGCCTCGGCGGTGAGCCTGTCCAGCTCGTCAAAGAGGTTGAAAAGCCAAGCTTCGTCCTGCTCATTGAGGGCCAGCTGCAGGGCAAAGAAGTCCCTGAACCCCAGTTTTTGAGCGGCCTGGTTGCGCAGCTTGACCAGCGCCACCACGTCGGGAGCAAGCGCGGTCCCCACCTGCTTGGAGGCCAGCCAGTACGCTTTGCGCTCCTCGCGGTTGCGGGAGGAGCGCAGGACCTCCTCAATTTGGTTGTCGGTGACCTCCTGGCTGTTTACCTTGCCGCGGAAGGTGGCGAACTTCTGCTCGGCAGCGGTGGCCTTGGCAATGATTTGCTTTAAAAGCTCGGGGTCCAGCTGTCGCCCCAGGTATTTGAGGTAAAGGATTTCCAGCTGGCGGCTCAACTTGGGGTCCTGCACTACCCCTTTGGCCCGCAGCTCCTTGAGGTAGGCGAAGGCTTTGGGGTCGGTGTAGACGGTTTCCAGCTTGGTTTGCAGCTCCGCCTGCCTGGCATAAGCTTCTTCTTTGCCGGTGGTGGCTGCTTCCCACCACGCTAAGTTGGCCTCCCGCTCCAGCGGGGCCACGGTCTTTTCATGCTGGCTTAAAAACTCCGAAAAACCCTGGGTCGTCAATGGGTGCATCAGCTTTTGCCCTCCTTGCGCGAAGAACAAGCTCAAAGCCAGGACCAGCATAGGCGCCTCCCGGCCGGCGAGTATAGCCCAACCGGGCCGCTTATAATGGCCCCTTGATGGTGGATCCTATTTCGGGAAGGAGCCTTTTATGAGCAAGCGAGCTGGGCTGCTGCTGGTTTTAATTTTCCTGCCGCTTCTGGCATGGGCGCAAAAGGTGGAGGTGCGGGAGGAGGTGCTGCCCAACGGCATGAAGCTTTTGATGGTGGAGCGGCACGATTCCCCCACCGTGGCCTGCGGGTGGGTAGCGAAGGTGGGCTCGGTGAACGAGTCCCCTGGCATCACCGGCATTTCCCACCTTTTCGAGCACATGATGTTTAAGGGAACAAAGACCATTGGCACCAAGGATTACGAAAAGGACCGGGAAATCCTGGCGCGCCAGGATGCGGTTCGTGCGGAAATGGAGAAGGAATACTCTCTGCTGCGGGAAAAGCTGCGGAAAGGGGAAATTTCCGGCTCCATTTACGATCCGGAAAACGCCACACCCCGTTTGAAGGAGCTTAAGGCCGAGCTGGAAAAGCTCTACGCCCAGGAAAAAGAAAACATCGTGAAGGACGAGCTGGACCAAATTTACACGCGGGAGGGGGCCTCGGGGCTCAACGCCTTCACCACCGAGGACCAAACGGTGTACTTCGTGACGGTTCCCGCCAACAAGCTGGAGCTGTGGTTCTGGTTGGAGTCCGACCGCTTGGCCAACCCGGTCTTCCGGGAGTTTTACTCGGAACGGGACGTGGTGCGGGAAGAGCGGCGCTTGCGGGTGGAGTCCACACCCCTGGGCAAGTTCGAGGAGCAGTTTGACGCTATGTTCTGGCAATCCACCCCTTACCACCACCCGGTCATAGGTTGGCCGGCAGACGTGGAGTCCATTAGCCGCAAGCAAGCTGAAGCTTACTTCGGAACCTACTACGCCCCCAACAACATCACGGCGGTGCTGGTGGGCGATTTCGACCCGGAAAAGGCTTTGGCTTGGGCGCGCACGTACTTTGGCCGCATCCCCCGGGCCCCGCAGGACCCACCTGAGGTGATTTCCGAGGAAATCCCGCAGCTGGCGGAAAAGCGCTTCCTGGCCGAAGCCGATACCAACCCCGAAGTGCAAATCCGCTTTCACGCCGTGCCCTTTGGCCACAAGGACATGTACGCCTTGCAGCTGGCGGCCGACCTGTTAAACCGGCGCACCGGCCGGCTGTACAAGAGCCTGGTGGAAGGCAAGAAGGTGGCCGTGGGTGAGCCCTACGCCCAGTTCCGTCCCATGAAGTACGCGGGCTTTTTCGAAGTTGGGGCGGAGGTCAAAGAGGGCGTGGAACCCGCGGCGGTGGAGGCTGCGCTTTTGGCCGAGCTCGATCGGCTGGCCAAAGAACCGGTGGGGGAGAGCGAGCTGCAAAAGGTGAAAAACCAGCAGCTGGCCAACTCGTTCCGGCGCTTGCAGAGCAACTTCTTCTTGATGCTGCAGCTGGCCCTTTACGATTCCTTTGGGAACTGGCGCTTCATCAACGAGGCTCCCGCCAAGGTTCAGGCGGTGACCGCGCAGGACATCCAAACCGTGGCGGCCCGTATCTTCACCAAGGAAAACCGCAACGTGGCCATTTACACCCGGAAAGCCGGAACAGCCGAGGATCCTGAGTTAGCAGCTTTGCCCTCCGAGCTGAAAGGCATGGTGAAGCAGCAGCTGGCTCAAATCGAAAAGATGAAGGATGCGGAAAAGCTGGGGATGGCCATTGCGCAAATGCAGCAAATGGCCGCCAAGGTACCTCCGCAAATGAAGCCGGCCTTTGATTTTCTGCTCAAGAAAATGGAGCAGCGCTTAGCCCAACTGCAAGGGGAAGGGAAGGAGGAGTGACATGATCAAGAAAAGCCAGTTTTTCCTGGTGTTGTTGCTTGCCGCGACGGTGGGCGCCGGTGAAATACCGGCGCGGCCGGAAATGCTTTCCTTCCCTCCTTTAGCTTTTGCCGTCCCCCGGGCGGAAAGCTTTAAGGTTTCACTTCCCGGCAACGTTCCCGCTTATGTGGCCGAGGATAAGCTCCTGCCGCTAGTAACGGTGCAAATCTCCTTCCGCGGCGGCCGCTACCTGGAGGAAAAAGGCAGGGAAGGCACAGCCGAGCTTTTGGGCACCGTGTGGCGCACCGGCGGCGCAGGGGCCCTCTCCCCCCAGGAGCTGGACGAAACCCTGGATTTCCTGGCGGCGCAGCTGGCCACCTCGGTGAGCGGTACGTCTTCTTCCGTGACGCTGAACCTGTTGGCCAAGGATTTGGACCGGGGCTTGCAGCTGCTCTTCGATGTGCTCCTCAAGCCGCGTTTTGACGAAGCGCGCCTGGCCAAGGCCAAGGAAGACCTTATTGCCGAGCTCAAGCGCCGCAACGATGATGCCGCGGACATCGAAAGCCGCGAATGGCAACGCCTCATCTACGGGGATGAATACTGGCTGTGCCGCCTGCCCACCAAAGCTTCGGTGGACGCCATTTCCCGGGAGGATCTGGTGGCCCTGCACCGCCGCATCGTGAACCCCGCCAACTGCGTGGTGGCGGTGGCTGGCGATGTGGACAAGCAGGCGGTGGTGCGCAAGCTCAAGGCCTATTTTGAGCAGTGGAAGGTCAAACCCCAGCCGGTACCGCCGGTGCCCCAACCCACCCATAAGCCAAAGCCCGGTGTTTACCTGGTGCACAAGGCCGATGTGAACCAGGGGCGGGTGTCCATCGGTCATCTGGGGGCCAAAAGGCCGCTGCCGGAGGAGTTTGCCATTACCGTGGCCAACGACATCTTGGGCGGGGGCGGCTTTACCGCCTGGATGATGTCGCGCATTCGCTCGGACGAGGGGCTGGCCTACGGCGCGTACTCCTCCTTTGGAATTTTGGATGCGTACCCGGGCACCTTCCGGGCCGGTTTCCAGTCCAAATCCTCCACCTGTGCCCGGGCCGCGTTTTTGACCCTGGAGCTGGTGGAGAAGTTGCGCCGCGGCGAGATCACCGAGGCCGAGCTTACCACCAGCAAGAACTCCTTTATTGAAACCTTCCCCCGCAACTTCGAAACCAAGCTCCGCACCGTGCAGCTTTACGCCATGGACGAGCTGACCGGTCGCCCGCACAGCTACTGGGTAAATTATCGGGACAACATCCGCCAGGTGGATGTCCAAGCGGCCCAAAAAGCTGCGCAAAAGCTCATCCGGCCCGAGGAGTTTGTCATCTTGGTAGTGGGCAACGTGGATGAAATCCTCAAAGGGCACCCGGACTACCCCGAGATCCAATTGGCCAAGGTAGGACCCATGACCCGTTTACCCCTCCGGGACCCGCTCACCCTTCAGCCGTTGGAGTAGGGGGCTCTGTCCAAAGATTTCCAAAAGGGGCGGCCGCTAGGCCGCCCTTCGGTTTTTATCGGGTCTTTCTCGGGCTGTGTTTTGCACACCTGCTGACCGCACGTCGGTGCCCGGGCCACTGGGGTCCAACTCCCAGGGGGTGGGGGTGGGCCCTTGACGGGGTCTGGTTTTGATGTAAAGTTAGACTCAAGCTTGGAAACTCAGCTGGCGTTTGCGGGGGGACCGAGACAAAGGAGGGCACGTACATGGTGCAGGCGAAGCGGTTTCGGCTGATGTGGCTTTTTTCTATGTTTTTCGCTGGTCTTGCCCAGGCGGAGGTGCCTCTTTACGAGGCAAAGGCTCACTTCGGGCCCACCATGGCGCCCTCAGCCACAAAGAAGGCGCGGTGGGACAAGCTGGACCGCACGCTCGAGGCCTGGCTGGAAGCCGAAGACGCCCGCCGGTTTGCCCAACAAGCTGGGCTGCAAACCGAAGGCGAGACGGTGCAGGTGTACGTGGTGGCTGTCCCAGGAGCCGAAAAAACGGTGCAATCCTTTGTGGTAGAGCAAGGGTGCAAAAAGCTTTCGCGCGCGGAAAACACCTTCCAGTGCTTTGCCAACGCTACGCTGCTGCGGGCGGCCGCTCAGCACCAAGATGTTCTGGCCGTTCGCGTTCCCAGCTACTACCGACCTGCCCCCTGGGAAACGCGGACCGGTGTCCGGGCCTTGATGGGCTCCATGACCACCGAAGCCCTCAACGCCATGAACGCCACAATGTGGCACAGTGCGGGCTTTCAAGGGCAGGGCGTGAAGGTAGGCGTGATTGACGCCGGCTTTACGGGCTACGAATCCCTGGTGGGTAGCGACTTGCCTCCCTCCGATCGCTTCATCATTTGGCCCAACGGATCGGCCAACATGGCCAACTCCGAGCACGGCACCATGTGCGCGGAAATCGTGGCGGACATCGTGCCCCAAGCCACCATGTACGTGGCTGCCATAGCCACCGAGGTGGATATCGTCAACGCCATTCAGTGGATGCAAAGTCAGGGCGTCAAGGTGATCACCATGTCTTTGGGCTGGCTTTCCTGGGGTCCCGGGGATGGGACGGGAACGTTGGCTACAGCGGTCAACAATTTCGTGAGCTCCGGGGGCTTTTGGGCCAACTCTGCGGGGAACTCCCGCCTTGCTCACTGGCAGGGCAACCTGGTGGATAGCAACGGCAACGGCTTTTTGGAGTTTGATGGCGCCGGCCTTGAGGTGAACTACATTACCGATGGTGCGGGGAACTGTGTAAACATTCCGGCTCAAACCAGCATTAGTGCCTCCCTTGTGTGGAACCAGTGGAACGCCCCGCAAACCGACTTGGACTTTTACATCGTTAAATGGGATGCGGCCAGCTCCCAGTGGGTTGTTCTCGGAAAATCGGAGGATACGCAAAACGGCCAAGTGGGGCAGCGGCCGGTGGAGGAGAACTTTGATGTCGCCACCACCAACGAGGAAACCTGTTACGGCTTTGCCATTAAGTACTACTCCGGCCCCACCAATGTCCAGCTGGAGTTTTTCAACCGCTTTGACGGCAATCCGCTGAAGGCATACGTGGGTGATGGGTCGCTCACCCCACCTGCCGACGCCTCGGGAGCCGTGGCCACCGCCGCTTTGCACGTGGCCACCATGAACCTGGAGCCATACAGCTCCAAGGGGCCCACCAACGGCCCAGGTGGGGCTTTAACCGGTGGCAGCGTGAAGCCCGACCTTTCAGGCTACGCCAAGGTTTCCTGCAACGCCTACGGCGCCAACCAGTGCTCGGGCACTTCGGCGGCCTCGCCTCACGTGGGTGGTGCGGCGGCGTTGGTGCTGTCAGGCTACCCGACGTACTCGGGAAGCCAAATCCGCAGCTACCTTGAGAGCAACGCCCAGGATATGGGCCCCGGCGGAAAAGACAACGACTACGGGTACGGGCGCCTGCGTTTGGGGACCCCGCCGGCGTCAACCTGCTCGACGCCCGGAACCCCCTCGGGTCTTGCCAGCTCCAAGTCCAGCGTGGTTTCCGGGGAAACCTTTACGCTTTCCTGGGCCGCTGCTTCCCTGGCCGACAGCTACGAGCTGCATTTTGCCAACAACAGCGGCTTTTCGGGAGCGCAAAGCTACGACATTGCGGGTACCAGCACCGGCTTTCAGGTCACTGCCACCAGCGCCATGACCGCCTACTTCCGGGTACGGGCCAAGCGCACCTGCGGAGCCACCGGCAACTGGTCCAACACCGTGCAGGTAAGCGTGAGTACCAGCGGCGGGGGTGGCGGGGGTAGCAACGTCTACTGGATTCCGGTGGTGGCCAACGCCCCGGGTTCCGGCAGCTACTTTTACTCGGATTTGATGGTCCTCAACGTGGGGAGCAGCTCCGCCACCGTGGCCTTCACCTACTATCCGGCGGGACAGACGGCCGTGGGTGCCAACTCCGCATCGCCGATCCCGGCCGGGGGGCAAGGCATCTTTCGCGACATCGTGGGTCAGTTCAACAAAGTGGGGACCAAAGGCGTGCTCAAGGTCGAAGCGCCGCAACCTTTGAAGGTGTTCTCCAGGACCTACAACAAGCTGGCAGCGGGGAACAGCCTAGGACTCACGGCTGGCACAACGTTTGGTCAGGGGATGGAAGCCTATTCGCTGGCCGATACTTTGAGTGCCGGACAATCGGCGTACCTCGTGGGTCTCACACAAAATGCCTTCTACCGCACCAACATTGCCGTGGCTAACTTCGGGACTGCGGTCGCCAGCGTTACGGTGACGCTTTACTCCGGTAGCGGTGCCCAGTTGGCCACCTACAACGTGAACCTGAACCCCGGCGAGCTCAAACAGGAAGACCAGGTGTTTGTGAGCAAGGCCGGACAGAGCAACCTGGAATCCGGGTGGGCCAAGGTCACGGTTACCTCGGGAAGCGGCGTAGTGGCTTACGCTTCGGTGCTGGACAACGTGGCCACCGCCGGGCAGAAACCCTCTGACCCCACCACGATCCCGTTCAAACGGTAAGCCGCAAGCTTTGCCCTGGGCGGGCGCCGCGGTCCACCGCGGTGCCCGCTCTTTTCTTGCTATAGTCCCGCCGTGGAGCCGAAACCTTTGGTGTTGCTGCACCGTCTTTCGGGAAGTAAGAAGGCGCTGGATGCCTGCCGGCTGGTGGAAAAGCTTTACCTTGCCGGTGAAAAGGTGGTGGTTTGGTTTCAGGATCAAGGCCGGGCGGCCATTTTCGATCAGTACCTTTGGACCTTCAGCGACACCTCCTTCGTGCCACACCGGCTGGTGGTGGACAAGGGGGAGGTGGAGGAGCCGGTGGCCATTGTGGTGGGGGAGCTCGTAAACCCCAATCAAGCCTCTCACCTGGTGGTGGTGGAGCCACCCAAGAACTACAGGGGAATCCGCGGGTTTACCCAGGTTCACGATTTGCTTTTAGCTGGCGAAGAACGCAAGGACAAGTGGGAAGCGGCGGGGTTTCAGGTGGAGGAGGCCAGGACCAGGTAAGCTCCACTGCCAGGCCTCTTTTAGCTTCCAAAAAACGGCTGCACGTACGTGTTTTCCGAGCGGTTGGTGCGGTCCAGTGCGGCCAGTGCGTTTTGGTACTCGTCGGCGGTGATGCGGCGGGCTAGCTGCGGGTAGCTGCCGCGGGCGGCCCAGTGGCAGGGGCGGTACTGGCTTAAGAGGCTCACCGCCACATGGGGTGAAAGCTCTTGGGCGATCCAGGCCAGGGACCCTTCGGCGCCCTCCAGGTTTTGGGGCAGAACCAGAATGCGCACCAAAAGCCCCCGCCGCAACACTCCCCGCTGGTCGGTGAGCCAGGAGTCCCCCACCTGTCGGTACATTTCGGCAATGGCCGCGCGGGCGGCCTGGGGGTAGTTGGGGACGCGGGAGCAAAGTTCGCCCGCCTTTTCGTCGGCGTACTTGAGGTCGGGCATGTAAATGTCCACGATGCCATCGAGCAAGCGGAGGGCCTCCACCGAATCGTAGCCGTTGGTGTTGTACACAATGGGGATGGAAAGCCCCAGCTGAGCCGCCAGGAAAAGCGCCTCCACCAGCTGGGGGAGCTGATGGGTTGGGGAAACCCAGTTGATGTTGTGACAGCCGGCGTCCTGCAGCTCCAGCATGACCTCCGCCAGCTCTTCCGGCTCCATGGTTTGGTGCAGAAACGCCCTGGGCCGCTGGGAGATGTCCCAGTTCTGGCAGAAGACACAACGCAGGTTGCAGTTGGCAAGAAAGATCGTTCCCGAGCCGCGGATGCCGGAAATGGGAGGTTCCTCTCCAAAATGGGGATGCCACGAGGCTACGTGCAGCTTGCTGGAGGTGGCGCAGGTTCCCAGCTGGGTGAAGCGGTCCACGCCGCAGCGGCGGGGGCAGAGCTGGCAAGGGGAGGCTAAAGCCCAAAGCGCCTCCACTCTCTTGGCAAAGAGGCCTTCGGCCAAAAGCCTGCGGTAGCTGGGTTGCCAGCGCTCGTCGGGGTTGCTCATGGCACCAGGACCAAAGCCCCCCGCACCCGGGAACGCTTCACCCGCAGGAGGGCTTCGTTGGCTGCCGAAAGCGGCAGGCACTCCACGTTGGTGCGGATGCCGATTTTGGCGGCCAACTTCAAGAGATCGTGAGCATCCTGGCGGGTGGCGTTGGCCACCGAGGTGATCCGCCGTTCGCGGTACATAAGCTGGTAAGGAAAGCTGGGGATGTCGCTCATGGTGATCCCCGCACACGCCACCGTGCCCCCGGGGGCCAAATGCTCAAGCGCCAGCGGCACATGCTCGCCGGCGGGGGAAAACACCACCGCGCAGTCCAAGCTGGTCCCGGGGCTATCGCCGGGTTCTCCAGCCCAGCTCGCACCCAGCTCCAGGGCGTGCTGCCGGTGGTGCGGGGCGCGGGTGAAGACGAAGACCTGCGCCCCAAAGGAGAGGGCCACTGGCAAAGCCACGTGGGCGGAGGCCCCAAACCCGAAAAAACCGACCCTCACCGGAGCCAGAGCCCCGGCCAGACGCAGCGCCCGAAAGCCAATGACCCCCGCACACAAAAGGGGCGCCGCTTGTTCCGGGGGCAGGTGGGCGGGCAAGGGGTAGGTAAAGTCGGCCCGGGCCACCATGCGCTGAGCGTAGCCGCCCCAGCGGTGAAGCCCGGTGAACTGAGCGTTGGGGCACAGGTTTTCCCGACCGCTCTGGCAGTACGAGCAGCTCCCGCAGGTCCCGCCCATCCACCCCACGCCCACCACGGCTCCCAGCAACGCCCTGTCCACGCCGCGTCCCAGCGCCACCACGCGCCCCACCACCTGGTGCCCGGGCACTACCGGCAGACACGGCAGGGGGATGTCGCCTTCCACCGTGTGCAGGTCGGTGCGGCAAACACCACAGGCCAAAACCTCCAGCGCCACTTCGCCTGGCCCAGGTTGGAGATCGGAGAGCTCTTGCAGGTGCAGCGGGTGGGATTCTGCGGGCGCCGGAGCGTGAAGAACCATGGCATTCATGGGCCTTCCCCCAGCGCCTATTCTACGGCCCAAGGGCCTGCCATGATAGAATCCCTCGCCGCTTGAAGCGGTCCGGAGGCTTGAGGATGCGAGCAAAACCCCTGTTTTTTTCGGCTTTGCTTTTGGCCCTGGGGGCGGGGCGCGTGTTGGCCCAGGAGGCGCCTACCAAAATTGGCTTCGTGGACGTGCAGAGGGCGCTTTTAACCATTGAAGAAGGCAAGGCCAAGCGCAAGGAGCTGCAGGACTGGGCCACTCCCAGGCAGCAGGAGCTTCAGCGTCTGGACCAGGAAATCCAAGCGCTCCAGCAGGAGCTGGCCTCCAAGCAGCAATCGGCAACCCTGGAGCAGCTTTCCGAGCTGAACCGGCGGCTTACCGCCAAGAAACGGGAGTTTGAGGACAAGCAGCGGCAGTACTCCCGGGAGCTTGAAGAAAAGCAAAACGAGGTGCTGCGGGCTTTGGGGCAAAAGCTCGAACAGCTCCTCAAGGATTACGCCACCCAACAAAAGTTCACCGCGGTTTTTATCCTGCAGCCGGACCAGGTGGCTTTTGTGGCGAACTCCGCCGACATCACCGACACGCTCATCAAGCTTTACAACGAAAAGTACCCCTATCCGCCCAAGGGAGGGAACAGGTAAGGTGACGCTGGCTGTAGGCTCTCCGGCACCGGACTTTTCGTTGCCCTCCACGGAAGGAGGGGAGTTTCACCTGGCCGCCCATCGCGGGCGGTGGGTGGTGGTCTACTTTTACCCCAAGGACATGACCCCGGGGTGCACCACCGAGGCTTGCGAGTTTCGCGACGTAAACGGCGAGCTTGTGGCCATGGGTGCGGTGGTGGTGGGGATCAGCGCTGATCCGCTTTCAAGCCACCAGAAGTTCCGGGAAAAGCACGGGCTGAACTTTCCCTTGCTCTCCGATAGCGATCACACGGTGGCGCAAGCCTACGGAGCCTTTGGCGAGAAAAGCTTCATGGGCAAAAAGCGGCTGGGGATCTTGCGCACCACTTTCCTTATTGACCCCGAGGGGAAGGTGGCGCGGGTTTGGCAAAACGTAAAAGCGCAGGGACACGCCGCCCAGGTGGTGGCGGCGCTGCGGCAGCTTCTGGCGCAACGGTAACGGGAGGTTGAGGTGGGACGGCGACTCACACGCAAGCAAATTAAACAGGACGAGTTCATCACCTTCATGGACCGCGCGGTCCACTGGCTCACCGCCAACTGGCGCCAGGCCGTCATGGGGCTTGGTGGTGCTTTGGCGTTGGGGCTTTTGTGGTGGGTGTTCACCATGATCCTGGGCAGCCGCACCGTTGCCGCCACCCGCGCTTTGGATGAGGCCATTCAGATTCTGGAAGCGCCGGTGGGGGCTTCGGCGCCGGCCGACGCCAAAGTCAAGTTTGCAACCGAAAGCCAGCGTCAGGAAGCTGCCGCTAAGGCTTTGGCCAAGGTTCGCCGTTTTTGGTTTACCCCTCAGGCCCGCATGGCGCGGGTGCTGCAGGCGCGCCTGGCCGCCGAAAAGGGGGATTTGGAGGGCGCTATGCGGGAGCTGGCGGCAGTGGCTTCCCACCGCACGCCCGATCCCGCGGTGCGGGCAGCCACCCTCGATTTGATCCGCTTGCGGTTGGCCTCCGGCCAGGTGGAAGCGGCGATTCGGGACCTGGAAACCATGGCTTCCGGGAAGGACAAACGCCTGCCGCAGGATATGGCCATGTTTGAGCTGGCCGGCGCCTACGAGCGGGCGGGAAAGGTAAGCCAAGCCCAGGAGATCCTGCGCAAGCTGGTGGAAAATTTTCCAGACTCCCCGTACCGGGTGGAGGCCCAGCGCAAGCTGACCTCTTTGAGCTAACGTGAACTTCACGGAGGTTATTGCCAAAAAGCGGGACGGGCTGGCGCTTTCGGCCGAAGAGATTGGCCGCTTCGTGAAAGGCGCCACCGACGGCAGCATCAGCGATGTGCAGCTGGCGGCCATGCTCATGGCCATTTGCATCCGTGGGGCCAGCCCAGCCGAAACCCAGGCGTTGGTGCAGGCCATGGCCGCCTCGGGCGAGCAGTGGCACCTCCGGGAAAGCTTTCCCGATGCGGTGGACAAGCACTCCACCGGCGGCGTGGGCGACACCGTGTCCTTGGTCTTTGCCCCATGGGTGGCGGCGTGCGGGGTGCCGGTGGCCATGATGGCCGGTGCCGGCCTCGGTCACACCCAGGGAACGCTGGACAAGCTGGCGGCCATTCCGGGTTTTGTGCCGGCGGGCCAGCGTGGGCAGGCGTTTGCCAGTCTGGAGCGTTGCGGCGTGGTCTTTGCCCGCCAATCGGAAAGCATTGCTCCGGCCGACCGCAAGCTTTACGCCCTGCGGGACGTGACCGCCACTGTCCCCTCGCTGCCTTTGATCGTCTCCTCGATCATGTCCAAGAAGCTGGCGGTGGGCGCCGGCAAGCTGGTGTTGGACGTGAAGTGCGGCAGAGGGGCTTTCCGCAAGACGCTTTCGGATGCCCGGGAGCTGGCCGAAGCCCTGGTGAGCGTCGCCAAGGGGGCCGGGGTGGCGGTAAGGGCGGTGATTTCCGCCATGGACGAGCCTCTGGGCCCGGTCCTGGGGTGCGCCGAGGAAGTGCGGGAAGCCATCGCTTGCCTGGAAGGCCGGGGGGATGCCCGCCTTTTGGCCTTAACCCGGCAGCTCGCCCAGCACGCTCTGGAGCTTTCCGGTAAAGGCGCAGAGGAAGCCTTGCAGGTGCTGGATCAGGCCCTGGTTTCTGGCCGGGCACGGGCCAAGTTTGAGGAGCTGGTGGTGGCCCACGGCGGCGACCCCGACCCGGCGGCTCTCCCGCAGTGCAAGAACCGGCTGGAGGTGACAAGCCCCGCCGAAGGTTTTATCACCGCGGTGGACGGGGAGCTCTTGGGTTGGGTGGCGGTGGAAGCCGGCGCCGGGCGCCGTTACCCCGGGGATGAGGTGGACCTTTCGGCGTTCGTGCGCGTGCTGGTGCGGGTGGGGGAGCGCGTGGAAGCCGGGCAGCCGCTGGCGGTGGTGGGCTGGTCCTCCCGCCCCTTGGACCGCGAGGGTTTGGAGCAAAGGGTGCGCCGGGCCTTCACCCTGGGACCGGAACCGGTGAATCCCGGCCCGCTGGTGCTGGCCGAGCTGGCGTAAGGCATGCTGTACCGTTTGCAAGGCGTGGTGGTGGAGTTCGGTGGCCACAGGGTGTTTGGTCCCCTTTCTTTCCAGCACAACCCGGGGGAAAAGCTGGTTTTGGTGGGCCGCAACGGCAGCGGGAAGAGCACGCTTTTAAAGGTCATCGCCGGCGATTTGGAGCCCAGTGCCGGCAGCATCGTTAAGGCCAAGGAGCTCACCATTGCGCGGGTGGAGCAAATCCTCTCCGCCCCACCGGTTACACCGGTTCTTACCTTTGTCCTGGAAGCGTTTCCAGGGCTTCTGGAGCTGGAAGCCCAACGGCAAAGCCTGGCGGAAAACCTCAGCGATCCGCAAGCTCTTGCGGCTTACCAGAAAGTGGAAGACGAGCTGGCCAAAATGGAAGCCGATCGGGCCCGACCACGAGCCCAAGCCTACCTGCAAGGCCTGGGCATCCCCCAGGAGCTGCACCACGCGACTCTGGGTCAGCTTTCGGGGGGACAAAAGACCCGGGTGGCCTTAGCTCGGGCGCTCCTCTCCCCGGCGGAGCTTTTGCTTTTAGATGAGCCTTCCAACCATTTGGACCTGGTGGGCACCGAGTTTCTGGCCGAAGCCTTGCGGGAACGGAAAAAGGCGGTGCTCGTGGTCACCCACGACCGCGCGCTCATGGATGCGGTAGGGGGCGACATCCTTGAGCTGGCGGGAGGCTTGCTGGAGCGCTACCGCGGGCCTTTTGCCCGTTACCAAAAGGAACGGCAAGCCCGCCGGGAGCAGCAGAAGAAAGCCTTTGAGTTGCAGCAGGCGGAAATTGCCCGGCAGGAGGAGTTCATCCGCCGGAACATTGCCGGCCAGAACACCCGTCAAGCGCAAGCGCGCATCAAGCTCCTGGAAAAGCTGGAACGGGTGGCGCCGCCGCCTCCGGACCCTCAACCCATCAAGCTGCGCTGGCCGGCGGTGGCCCGCAGCGGGGACCGGGTGGTGGAAGCCCGGGGTTTGGTGGTGGGCTATCAACATCCGGTCCTCAAACAGGTGGACCTGACCCTCGGCCGGGGGGAGCGGCTGGCGCTGGTGGGGCGAAACGGCTCCGGCAAAAGCACGCTTTTGAAAACCCTCGCTGGGGTGCTGCCGCCTTTGGCCGGTTCCCTTCGCTGGGGTACCGGAGTGGTGTGCGGGTACTACGACCAGGAGCAGGACCTGTTGGCTTCGGGAGGCTCGGTCTTGGGCTATCTGGAGTCACTGCGCCCGGACTGGTCGCCCCTGGAGGTGCGAAACTGGGCCGGTGCCTTTGGGCTTTCCGGAGAAGCCGCGGAAAGGCCTCTTGAGGTTCTCTCCGGTGGCGAGCGCTCCCGGGTGCAGCTGGCCGGGCTTTTGGCGCAGGCGCCCAACCTCTTGCTTTTGGACGAGCCCACCAACCACCTGGACTTGCCCACCTGCGCAGTCTTGGAAGAAGCGCTGAAGGATTTTCCCGGTGCCGTCGTGTTCGTGAGCCACGACCGCGCCCTGGTGGAAGCGGTGGCCACAGGCGTGGTGCTGGTGGCTGAAGGATCGGTACAACCGGTGAACTCGGTGTCCGAGGCCTTTGCCTCCCTGGGGCTGGAAAAACCCAGGACCAAGACCCCAGCAGCCCCGGGCCGCCGCCGCAGCCCGCAGGAGGAGGAAAGACGCCAGCTCCAGCGGGAGCTTACGCGCATGGAGCAGGCGCTGGCCGAGGTGGAAGGGGAGCTTTTGGCCATCGAAAAGAGCATTGGCGAGCTGGAAGCGGAGCTCACCCACCCGGAGGTGATCGCCGACCCCCAGCGCTTGGCTTTCCTCGCCTCCAACCTGCAGGCCCTCAAGACCAAGCAAGAATCCCTCTGGCAGCGCTGGTGCCAGGCAGCGGAAGCGGTGGAGAGCTTTCGGACGGTCCTCCGCGCTGCGACCCTGCAGTGATGCAATTCCTTGTTAGGTGCGTCCTGGCGGCCGCAAGATCAATAATGTTTCTCCACTTTCATCGGAGTGACAAAAGTGGTAGTGCGAAACCCGGGCCGGTGACCGAAGGCTAGTGTAAGCTCTTGAAAGCGTTCAAATTATGATGATGTCTGTCGTGAAAGCGATTGGCATCGTACTTGCAAAAGGCTAGAAGCGGAGGCCTTGGGTGGCGAACCGCCCAAGGGAGACGATACAATAAAAGTGTACCGGAAAATTCCGGTGCAAGAAAGGAGAGGGATATGAAGAGGGTTGTGCTATTGGCGGTGCTTTTAGGGCTATTGACGGCGCCCGGTCTTTTTGCCCAGGCCACGGGGAACACCAGCATATACGTCCAGTTCCCGCGGATTGCCATTCTTTACTACCGCTCCAGCATCACGCTCGCGCCCAGCGCCAGTGACCTCATTACCGCTTTTGCAGGGGCTAACCCCGTGAACAATGGAACCACCACGATCAACACCTTCACCGCCGGTTTGGGAAGCCTGGAAGGAGATGCTACGACGCCGGCGACGCCGTTTAACCAAAACGTGCTCACCACCATCAACAACTTCTACCAGGTGCGCGCGAACTACCAGTTCCAGGTCACTGTGTCTATTACCGATGGCACGCTTCAAGGCGACGGTACCACGGGTGGCGGCAACATTTTGATGGCCAACGCGCAAACCGAGCTCAACGACAGCGGGACGTGGGCTGCTACAGTTCAGCAAACAACTCCTGGTGGTCTAGGGACGGTTCACAAGGGCGATGTGCGGTTCGATTTGGACTTTTCTGGGGCTACGCTCATTCCTCCTGCTGCCACGGCCACCTTCGGCGACGGGGTAGTGCAAACGCAGGTGGCGTTTTTCTGAACGTGGAACGGGAAAAAGGGGGGCCGCAGAGGCCCCCCTTTTTTGCTAAACTCTACGATGGTGCTCGCTCTTGTCCCCCTTTTGGCCCTGGCTGCCGGTGCACCGGTACGGGTGGAGCTTCCCCGGCAATTGGTGCTTGAGCCTCTTTCTGCCGTGGAGCTGGCTGGCTCTTCCGCGGTGCCGTGGGAGGGGCACGGCGCCCCTCCCTTGTGGCCGGTGAGTCGCCGGGTGCCGGGGGCGTTTCGCCTTTTCCTGCCCCCAGGGGTGGCGGTAGACTCACTGCGCGTGGAGGTTCAGGCTGAGGGCTTGCAGCCAGGGCGAAAGGAGGGTCAGGCCATTCCGGTTCAGGTCAACCTCCTACCCCTTCGCTTGGTGCAGGAAACACCTGAAGGCGCGGTGTGGGAGGGGGACCTTCTGGTGTTTTTGGACCCCGCCAGGGCGGAGGCGGGGGAGTTCCAGGGGAGCCTTACCGTAACCGTCACCCCGAGGTAACGATGGGGCGGGGGCCGGCTTTTCTACTGCCGCTTGTGCCCGGGTGTGCGCTGGCGGGGGCCATCGCCATTTCTCCACCCCGACTTGACATTACCCTGACGGGTACTCAAGCGGCGGAAGCCGTGAAGGTTGTTAACCTCGATACCAATCCAATTCGACTCAAGGTAAGCGTGGCGCACTGGCGTCTTGACGAGCACAACCGCGTGGAGGTAATCCCCCCTACGCCTCAGTCGGCGGACCAATGGCTGCTCATTACCCCGCTGGAGTTTGTGGTGGAACCGGGGAAGTTTCAGACGTTGCGCATTTTGGTTCGTCCCCGGGTTAAACCGGAGGTGGGCGAGCACCGGGCCATGATTTTCTTGGACGAACAGCCCCCGGACACCAAGGAGTTTGCCACCCGCAACCTGGCGCGAATTGGGGTGGGGGTGTACGTGTGGGTTCCGCCGGTGGAACGAAAGGCCATTTTTCACTGTGCCGATGCAGGTTATTTTCAAAAGCCCATGGCGCTTTTGGATTTGGAAAGCACCGGCAACGCTCATGTCCGTCCTGCTGTACAGTTTGTAGTGTGGCCGAAGGAGAAGTTTCCGGGCAAAGCGGGGACCGTTAAGGTACAGGAATCGCCTTCCTCGCCGGTGGTGGTCCCCGCAGGGGCGGTGGCGGCCGGCCTGGTGCCCGATATCCCGGTGCTCCCGGGAACCAGAAGGAAAATCGTTTTCCCTTTGGCCGAAAGCCTTCCCGCCGGAGAGTACTGGTTGGACCTTTCGGGCCAGGTGGACTCACTTCCTATTGCCGAAGTCGTTCCCTTCATCGTGCCTGAACTTCCCTCGGGAGATGCCCGTGATGGGGCCCATTAGTGGCAGATCGCGGGGATCTTCAAGACGCGGGTTAAAAATCGCTTCTTTTTGCCAGGTTGTCAGGACAACCGTGGCGCTGCTTTTGGGGTTAGGTGGAGCGCACGGTGGGGCTTTGGACTGGGATCAGGCGCTGCCCTCCCAGGCTTCCCTGGTGGTTCTGGTGACAGTGGGCGGGCGGGAGGTGGGAGCAACCGAGGTGCTGCGGTGGGAACAGGAGATGTGCCTCCGGCTGGCGGATTTTGCACAGTTTACCGGGGCCACCGTCGAGGCCATTGCCCTTGGCTACCGGATCAAGACCCCTTTGGGGGAAACCACCATCCCGCTGGATGAGATCCGCCAGGTGGAGGGTGAGCCTTACGTTTGCCAGGGGGTGCTGAAGGCAAGGCTCGGCACCGATGTGGCCTTTGAGCCTGCCACGGTGACGTTATCGCTTGATGTTCCGTGGTCCCTGCCCACAGCCGTTCGGATGGCCGCTCCTCTTGTACCGGAAATTCGCGCCCCAGCCTGGAGCCTGGGCACGGTTCACCTGGACGTGAGCGGAATTTCCGAGGGGAGGGGGTTTTCTTCCACCGGCAACGCGTGGGCCACCGGAAGGGCGTTGAACGGCGAATGGCGGATTTTGGGGGAGCGGGGGAACGATGGAGAAGCGAGGTTACGGGAGCTCCTCTGGGTGACCCGCAAGCCTCGGTGGTTTGCTTTTTTCGGCCGCAACTACGTGCAGCTTTCCCCGGTGCTTGCCGGCTTTGACCTGGTGGGTGCCGGGGTGGGTTGGAGCAACCGGCCGTTGCCGAGCCTGGGAGCTTGGAGCTCGCTTACCGGCTTTTCCACCTCGGCCACGCGCAACTTCCGCGGAACTGCGCCCCCGGGATCTTTTGTGAAGTTGCGCATCAACGGCGTGGTGGTGGCTTCCCAGCAGGTGGGCCTTTCCGGTCGCTTTGAGTTTTTGGATGTTCCCGTTACCGGCGGGCGAACCAGCGTGCCGGTGGAAATTGAAATTTACGATCGGCACAACCTCTTAGCACCCCTGGAGGTGCGCCGGCTGGCCACGCCCACCTCGTGGTGGCTTTTGCCACGAGGTTCGCTGGAGCTGGTCATGGGCGGGGGTATGGGAGGGCAACTGGGTCGCAGCTTGCTAGGGGACGACAGTAGCCTCCGTAAGGGTGCGGCCTATTCGGCCATCCGCTGGGGCCTGGGGGAAAACCTCACGGCGGAAGCCATGGTGCAAACCGTGGGTAACCGTTGGCAAGCGGGTGCAGGGCTCGCTTGGCAGGCCTTTCCCGAAGCCTTCACGGCGCTGACCTTAGCTCAAGCCGATGGGCAATGGGCCTGGAACTGGGAAGGCACGCTTCAGAAGAACGAGTGGGCCGTTCTGGCCCGTGCCTTTGAACAACCGCAAGCGTTTCGCCTGCAACCTGTTGGCAGCGTGCGGCGGGATTACTCCCTGGAGCTGCGCTACAACCCTGCTTCCTGGCTGGAGTTGGGGCTGTGGAGCCGGAAGCTGGACTTTGAGCCCGAGCACGTTCAGTGGGTTCGCCCCACGGCGGTGGTGTCGCTGGGGAGCGCGCTTTTCTTGCGCATTGCTCCCGACCAGTGGGGGGATTACGTCATCACCGCCACCTCGCAACCCCACCCCCGCCTGCGGCTGTCCGCAAGCTACTTCCACTCGCAGCTTTACGATGTGGGCTGGGATATGCCCACCTCCTGGCCCCTGGAGCTACGGGGCACCTGGGAGCGAGGGGGGGAGGGGAGTGACCGCCTCACATTGACCGTAGGGAACCGACCTGAGAGCTTTCGCCTGCCAAGGCTTCGCGTGGGGATTCAGACTTCCGGGGGCTTTTCAGCTGCATACGCTGAGGCGTCGGCGCCGGTGTGGTCGGGGCTTTGGTTTCGGGCCCAGTACATGGGCATTCCCTCCCGGGTGCTGGGGGGAGAAAAACCGAAGCCGCGACTTTTCCTTGCTCTTACCGCGGATTTTGGCTACGCCATGGGCAGGCTGGTGGCCGCAGACCAAACCACCCTGCGCCGGGAGCTGGGTGGTGTTGCGGGACGTTTGTTAGTAAGAGGAAAAGCGCCGGCTGTGAGCCTTGCGGGTGCCCGGGTGCAGGTCGTTGGCTTCGCTGGCACTGTGACTTCCGCCGATGGGAGCTTCTTTGTCGGGAACGTTCCGCCAGGGGTCTACGAGGTGGAGCTGGATCCCGAGCGGTTGCCCCTAGAGCTTGTTCCCGTGCAACGCCGGTTCGTGGTGGAAGTCGCTGCTGGCACCATCACCCGGGTGGATTTTCCCCTGCGGCAACTGTACGGTTTTGCCGGGCAGGTGCGCACCACCGACGGCGTTGGCGTTGCTGGGGCACGGGTGGTTCTCCTTTCCAGGGGCACCGAGGTAGCCTCCCAGGAGACCGACGCTTTCGGTTACTTCCGGTTCGACCAGCTGGAACCCGGCACGTACCTCCTCCAGGCCTGGCGCGGGGAGCAGAAGCTCGGCGAACGCCCTGTGCTCCTGGAGGGGTTCCTCTTTGACCAGGACATCGTGGCGAACCCCTGAGGAATAGGAGTTTCCGCTCTCTCCTCCGCCTCCCTGTGTCCGAAAATCGTTCATTCTTCAGCTTCCAAAGAGGCGCCAGCGCTTCACTGTTTTCCTGGCCCCTGAAGTATGTTTGAAAAACGGACACTATCACCCCGACGTTGAACGCCTGACCTATCGGTAACTTACTGCTGATCAACATGTTGTGATGTCTGTCCCGATGGCACGCTTTTCGCTTCTACCTCCAGCGGGAGGATGGGGCAATGGTAGGCTTTGGAAGGAAAGCGTTGGTGGCAGGAGTGCTGGCGGTAGCGGCGTGGGTGGGCGAGGTGTGGGCTGGACAGACCGCCATTGCCATCAAAATCCCCGTCACTCCTGAGCTGGTGGCGCTGTTTCAAAAGAAAAACGTAGCCACTACCACATCGGCGAGCGTATCCCCGGCACCGACGCTGGTGGTCACCTGGGATGGGGAGCGCTCTTCCGTTCAGGGCTTTACCGCGCAAGGGGAGCGAACCCGTCAATGGCGAAGCGTCGAACTGAACCGCGACGGCGAACTCCACACGGTGGTTAGCTTCTAACCGCAGCTTCTTTCATCACTATCGCCCGCTCAGCCGCTACCGTTGGCCCGCTGGAGCCCGGCGTGCCGGGCCGCCCACATGCTGCACGCCGGCCTGGGGGTTGTTGTCGCCGGGGGTGTTTTCCGAAAGCGGCAAAATCACACCAAAGATACCGCGCTCGCGAATAAACGTGGCCTGCACCAGGGTGAGCCATGGCGTTGCTAGGGCAGAGCCTCCGGTCCGGTAGGTCCTATCAACGCTCCCCAACCTATGAAACAGCAATTTCACGGTAGCGTGAGGGCAAGGCACGTTGAAGCGCACCAAACCCAGGGGGAAGTCGTAGTCCCGGTCGGGGACGGAAAGCGCCGTCTCTAAAAGGGTGGCTACCGATTGCAGTTGCCCGCAACCTTGCATAATTTCCACGGTTAAATACCCCTTGCCGGAAGCCAGTGGCAGCGTGGCCACGTGGGGTTGTTGGCTGTCCGGAATGCCATCGCCGTTGCCGTCCCCTGGGGCAAAGGGAGGCCTGCCGTCTCCACCGGGGTAACTGTTCTCGACCTCCCGGGCCACTCCATCGCCGTCATCTGCCACCGGCACCTCCACCTGCACCGCGTTGTTGGCAGCATTGGGGTCGGCAGCGGTGGAGCTGGCGCTGAAGGTGACGGTGCCGCCGGCGTTGTTGACCAAAGAAACGGTGCAGGTAACCCCTTGGCGCTCGGAAAGCCACCCCACCTCCCAGGTCCCATCGGAAAAGGTGCCGCCGCAGCTATCGCCGGCATAGCTCACACCGGAAGGCAACGTCAAGGTAACCGCGGTGCTTTCCGCCGGGGATGGACCGAAGTTCCCCAAATGCAGCGGCACATCAAAGGGGCCGCTTTCCGGAGGTGGGGAAGGCATACTCTGGCTGAGCTCCAAATCCGACATCGGACCTCCGGGGGGAAAGCGCGGGGAGAAAAAGCAAACGCCAAGCCCAGGGGCAAGGCCACCGGCGGCGTTGAAGTGGTAGCCCAGACCAACCTGGGCGTGGTGGTCCTGAAGGCCCACCGTGGCGGAACCGCCCCCGCTGGCGTCCACGCTTTGGTACTGGAGGGCCATTTGCCCGCTTTGGTGGTAAAGCACCAGCTCAAAGGAAAAACTCTCGCTGGCTCCAACCCGCCGCATGCCCTCCCAGCTCACCACCGTGCAGGGTTCTACCCCCAGACTTTCGGAAACCCGCGGGCAGGTGGGGAAGAAGCCTGTGACGACTTGGCCGGCAGGGCCTACCTCCAGGTCGTCGTGGTAGACGAAAACCCTTGCGGGTGTGGCAAACCGCGGGGAACCAGAAGCGAACTGAAAGGAAGGGACGGATCCTACCGGATCGTTGCTGAAGTCCCGCCCGTCCTCCTGCTCCAGCGCGCCGGCAAAACCCACATACCCGTTGGGTGAAACCACCACCGACGAGTAGGAGCGACCGTAAAACTCAAAGGGAGCAGAAAGGGGAACCACGGCACCGCCGTCGTCGAAAGCCTGGGGATCCCCGGGGGAAGCGTAAGGAGCGGCGAAAACCAGAGGCGAGCCGGAAACCACCACCCATTGGTAGCTGCAGTAAGAGGTGGTGGTGTCCTCCACCCGGTAGCCAAAGCTGTCCCGTTGCCCGTTGGGGGATCGCGCCCCCAGGGGAACTGCAATAGCCAGCAAGGCCAGCGAGAGGGCAAGCCTTTTCATAGCGCCTCCTAGTTCAGTTGAAACGCCAAACACCAACGCTGGAGGGTGCCGTTTTCCTTTTTGGCTTGGTCAGACACCCTCAAAGTCCAGTTTCCGCTGGCGTTTTGGCCGTCAAAGCTGGAAAGGGGGTTGTTGGGCACCAGGTAGCCGGAAAGGGCGGGAAGGTTCAGGCACTGAGTCTCGGCCGGCTGCGTAGCTTCATCGTCCAACACCGCGTCCACGTTGTCACCGTTGCACCCAGCCCCGGGGAGGCCCGGCCGGTCCACCAAGAGCACCGTGGTGCCGGCGGGGGAGGTGAGCTGCACCTGCAAATCCGAAACCCTGGTGTGGGTGATTTGCACCCACAGGTCCAAATCGGCCACGGTGCCGGTGAGTGCCGAGGCTATGGTGTCGGTAACGCCGTTGACGTTGTTATCGGGGATGGCGGTATCAGGTTGGGCGCAGAGGATGCGCCGATAGGCCCCGCTGGTGGTTACCTCAAAGACCTCCACATTCCCATCTGGATTGCCGCCGGTGAGGTTGCTTTGGGATTGCAGGGCAATGCGGCGAATATTCGCGCCGGCGGCGATGGTGGGCAAAAGCGGATCCGTGGCCGAAAAAACCGGGTTTCCGTTCCCTAGCGATGACATATAGAAAACCCGCGTTTCAAAGCTAAAGGTTGTGAAATCCAACCGCTCACCTACGGCCCAAACGCCAGCATCGTCCAGCTTCCCGGAAATGTAGGCCACGGTATTCGGCTCGTTGGAAACCTGGGTGATGGTGGCGGGGCTTTGCCATTTGAAGAGTTCATAACTACCGTCGGCGTTGCTCCCCGCAAAGTTGCCGTTGGAGGCAAACAGAACAGCGCTCCCGCTGCTGGCAATGCTGGGAACATCCTGAGCTACCGGATCGGCGGTGTTGGTAATTTGCAGGAAGCTGTTGGTTTGCCGGTCCCACCGGAAAACCTCCGGGTTGCCATCGGCATTGGTGCCGCTGAGGTTGCAGGTGGAAATAAAAGCCACGTACCGGGACTGCTGTCGGGCCACCGCTGGCGCGTAGTTTTGGCATCCGCTGGTGCTGGTCCCGGCAAAGGAAGCCCCGTCCCACGCCACCAGCTCCACGTTCCCATCGGGGTTGGCAAAACCGGGCAGGGAACAGGTGGTGGTGAAGGCAATGACGTCGCCAGCTGCATCTCCGGCAATGCTGGGGGCACGGTTCTCACAGGGTGGGGAGGTGTTGGTGATTTGGGTGGTGGCCAGGGTTTGCCGGTCCACCCGAAAGATTTCCCAGTTGCCATCGGCGTTTTGGCCGGTGAGGTTGGCAGTGGAAGCAAAAGCAACGAAGCGGCCGTTGGCTGTGAGGGCAGGGTGGGAAAAGCTCCCCGAGGTGGCGCTGGTAAGCCTCTGGTAGCTCAAGCCATCGTGGACAAAGATCTGCTCTTGGGCGCCGGGGTTGTCGCCAGTGATGTTGCCCGACGAAACGAAAGCCATCACCGGCGGGCTGTCGGCAAGAGCAGGTTCGCGGCTATCCACAGGGGTGTACTGCAGGCTCCCACCTTTCCATTCGGTAACTGCACCGCTGGTAGAGGTGAGCTGGCTGGACGCCAGCGCACAGGTGGAAGGCACCTCCACCGCGTCCACCAAAAGCGCCGAATCGTAAAAGGCATCGCCTTGGTCCGCCACCCGAAACTGCAGGGTGTAGGTCCCGGGCAGGTCAACGGTGACGCAAACCTTGGTCCAAGCGGTGCGGCCATCGTCGACCACGGTGTTGGTGATGGGTCCACCAGAGGTGAAGGTGTACGAAACGCCATCGTAAGGACCAAAGTCAGACCATGGGGAGTTACCGGTCACGGGCTTGAGCACGCTCCCCCGCACGAGGGGAAATCCGGTACTTGCCGGGGTCGCTTCACGCCGTAGGGTAACATCAAAAAGATCGTCATATTGGGGGTCCCAGTTTTGCTCGCTGGTGAGAAACGCAAACGCAAAGGAGAGGCTCACCGGAGCCGTGGTCACGGTAAATGAGGTCGAAAGCGTTGCCAGATCGTCCTCGTTGCTCCCGCCGTACCCATCTAGAGACGTGAGCGCGCCACCCGTGCTTCCGGGACCAGTGGACAGCACCGCAAAGTACGTGCCCTCGTAGGGCGCGATGTTGGGAGTAACGCCGGTGGCGGCAATGACACCCACCCGGTTGGTGCCTCCGGTGGCCCAGCCGGTAAGGTTGCCGGCTTCAAAACCGCCGTTGGTGATAAGCTGGGCCCAGCTGGAAGCCGAACAAGCCAAAGTGAGGAAGAAAAGCACACGCTTCATGTGCACCCCCAACGCGCAATGTAAAACCCCCAGCAGCGATTTGCAAAAATCACGCCCGCTTGCGCGGGCGTGGCAGTAAAACGTGTGAACAAAACTGTCACTGCTATAAGACGGCCTCCATGGGGCCCATTTCGCCGGCGCGGATCGCCACCGCCCGGGCCGTGACGTTGGGCAGCACCCGGTAGGCAAAGTGAATGGCGGCCTGCACCTTGTTGTGGTAGAAAGCCGCGTCGGCGTTGTCGGCCAAGAACTGCTTGTAGGCCACCTCGTCTTTGGGGTCCACGCCCGCTTCCTTGCACAGGGCCCAGAGCTTTTCCCGGGCAATGCTGGCTTGGTCAAGGAGGAAGTGCCCACCCAGCACGTCGCCGATCATGTCCAAAAATGGCACCGAGTTCAAAAGCACAACCATCACCGCATCGGGGCGCTTGGTAAGGCCCTTGGAGATGTCCTCAATTTGCTTGAGGGCGGCCCCCAGCATCCAGGCCGGCTCCATGAACTGGGGGTCGTTGCGCAGCTTCTTGAAGGTGGCTTCCGCCTGCCCCAAAAGCTCGCGGATGGGCTTGCCGCCCTTGGCCGGCAGCTTGCGGGCCACCAGGTCCAGGGCCTGGATGCCGTTGGTGCCCTCGTAAATTGAAGCAATCTTGGCATCCCGCAGGTACTGCTCCGCGGGGTACTCCTGGGTGTAACCGTAGCCGCCAAACACCTGCAAGCACCATTCGGTAACCCTGAAGCCCCAATCGGAAGCCCAGGCCTTGCAAATGGGGGTGAGCACCTCCACGTAAGACTGGTAGCGCTCCTGCTCTTCCCCTTCGGTGACCCGGGTCATGTCAATGTAGTACGAAGTCTGCATCAGGAGGGCCCGCATGGCCTGCACGTAGGCGTAGGACGTAAACAGCATGCGCCGCACGTCCGGGTGCTCAATGATCGGTACCTGGGGAGCCTCGTGGTCCTTGAGGCGGGTCCAGTGCCGGCCCTGGAGGCGAACCTTGGCGTACTGCCAGGCTTCCTGGAAGGCGGCGGCGGCCAGGGCCTCGCCCTGCAACCCCACCTCGATACGGGCGGGGTTCATCATGTGGAACATGAGCTTCATCCCCTGCAGCTCTTCCCCGAGCAAAAAGCCCTCGCACTGGTTGTTGGGGCCGAAGACCAGCGAGCAGGTGGGGGAGCCATGGAGGCCCAGCTTGTGCTCAATGCCGGCGGTTTGCACGTCGTTGGCTTGGCCCAGGGAGCCGTCGGGGTTGACGCGGATCTTGGGCACCACAAACAACGAAAGCCCTGCAGTGCCGGCGGGAGCGCCGGGGGTACGGGCCAAAACCAAATGGATGATGTTTTCGGTGAGGTCCTGGTCGCCGGAGGTGATAAAGATCTTCTCGCCGGAAATCAGGTAGCGGCCGTTTTCTTGCTTCACCGCCCGGGTTTTGGAAGCGCCCACGTCGGAACCGGCCTGCGGCTCAGTGAGGCACATGGTGCCGCCCCACTGGCCGGTGTACATCTTTTCCACGAAAAGCTTCCGCATCTCGTCGGTACCGAACTTTTCAATGAGGTAACCGGCGCCGCGGGTGAGGAGAGCCGTGAGCGAAAGGGAGATGTTGGCACCAAAGAAGAACTCGTTGATGGCGGTGCCTACCACTTCCGGCAGGCCCATGCCGCCAAACTCGGGGGAGTTGATGCAGGAAATCCACCCACCTTCGCACAGCTTCTGGTAGGCGTCGCGGAAGCTGGGTGGCATCACCACCTTGCCGTCCACGAACCTGGCCCCCACGCGATCGCCTTCCTTGTTGGTGGGTGCCAGCACTTCGGCGGCAAGCTTGTACGCCTCCTCCAGGACCATTTCCAGGTCCCCTTTAGCCCACTGGGAAAAGCGCTCGGTTTGCAAAAGCTTTTCCGTAGGCAGCCACTCGAAGAGCTGGAACTTCACGTCCCTCATGTCCACTTGGTACGCCACGGCCGACCTCCCTTCCGGTTCTCCCGCCTTGGCGGGCGAATGAACCGTCATTCAGTTTGCACCCATGGCGGGCGAAAGGCAAGGGGTTACCCGAAGCCGGCGCCTGGCCTGCAGGTGCTCGGAAAAAAGCACCGACAGCTGCCCATCCTTGGGTGGGCCCAAGGTTGAGGCATAATCCTAGCCCGGAGGCGTAGCATGCGGAAAGCGCGGGCGGTGGTTACCGGCGGGGCGGGCTTTTTGGGCTCGCACCTTTGTGAGCGGCTGCTTTCGGAAGGCATGGAGGTGGTTTGCATTGACAACCTCCTCACCGGCTCCTTGAGCAACGTGGAGCACCTCTTTGGCGTGGACGGCTTCACCTTCATCAAGTACGACGTGACCAACTACATTCACGTGCCGGGGCCAGTGGACTTTGTGCTGCACTTTGCCTCGCCGGCGTCCCCCATTGACTACCTGGAGCTGCCCATTCAAACGCTGAAGGTGGGCTCGCTGGGTACCCACAAGGCTCTTGGTCTGGCCAAGGCCAAAGGTGCTCGATTCCTGTTGGCCTCCACTTCCGAGGTTTACGGCGACCCGTTGGTGCACCCCCAACCCGAGAGCTACTGGGGGAACGTCAACCCGGTGGGCCCCCGGGGGGTTTACGACGAGGCCAAGCGCTTCGCCGAAGCCATGACCATGGCCTACCACCGTTACCACCGCCTGGAGACCCGCATCGTGCGTATCTTCAACACCTACGGGCCGCGCATGCGCCGCAACGACGGGCGGGTGGTGCCGGCGTTTATTTGCCAGGCGCTGGCCGGTGAACCGTTGACGGTGTTTGGGGATGGCAGCCAAACCCGTTCCTTTTGCTACGTGGACGACCTCATCGAGGGCGTGGTGCGGGTGCTTTTTTCGGAAATCACCGAGCCCATCAATTTGGGCAACCCGCAGGAGATGACCGTGCTGGAGTTTGCACAGGTCATTAAGGAGCTCACCGGCTCCTCCTCGCCCATCGAGTTTCGCCCGCTGCCGGTGGACGACCCCAAGGTGCGGCAGCCCGACATCACCAAAGCTCGCGTTTTCCTGGGCTGGGAGCCGCGGGTACCGCTGCGGACGGGGCTTTCCCGCACCATCGAGTACTTCCGGAAAACCCGGGAAGCGCTTTAGTGGGTTTGTGCCGCAATCACAAGCAAAAACTGGGCACCTTGGCTTTCTAAAAAGCTACGGCTCGGCGGGGGAGGCAGCTGGCGGTAGTGCTCTCCTCCGGCGGGCGGCGAGAAAACGCACGGCCAGGTAAACGGCGGTCCCGCCCACCAGCGAGCAGAGGGAAGCCCCCACCGTCCAGTTAAGGAGCAGGGGTGCCACCGCCGCCTCCTGCGCCCGCCAGAAGGACCCGTCCAGGAGGTCCGCGGGGTGGGGAAGGTGGGTGGTGAAGGGCATGGCTTTTCCGGTGATGAGCTTGCCCAAGGAAACCGCCACCAGCGAGTAGGGCGCCAGCGTCCAGGGGTTGATGAGCAGTGTGCCGAGCAGAACATCCACCTTGTTGAGACGAAAGGCAAAGGCCAAAGCCAAAGCCAGCACGGTGTGCAAACCCAAAAACGGCGAAAGGCTAATGGCCACCCCGCAAGCCCAGGAGGCCGCCAGAATGTGCGGGGATTGGTGGTGACCCAGAGCGTTGGCAAGTCTTTCTTTGATTGCTTGCCAGCTCATGGGGTGCTTTCGGCTCCCGGCTGGGAAGCCTCAGATGCCGGGGCAGCCACCGGGACCTGGGAAGCCTCCGGGCGGGGGAGCAGGGCCAGCTTGAGCACCTCCCCGGCTTCCTCCACCAGGTGAACGGTGAGCTTGCGGCGCAAGGGCGGGGGAAGCTCGGTGAGGTCCCGCTGGTTCTCCTTGGGGATGCAGACCTCGAAAATACCGGCCCGAAGGGCGGCCAGGAGCTTTTCCTTAATGCCTCCCACCGGCAGAATTTGGCCACGGAGCGTGATCTCCCCGGTCATGGCTAAATCCCGGCGCACCGGTCTTCCCGAAGCCACGGAAGCCAGGGCCGCCAGCACGGTGATGCCGGCGGAAGGCCCATCCTTGGGGATGGCTCCAGCGGGCACGTGTACGTGGAAGGAGTGGTTTTCGAAAAACTCAGGGGGAATGCCAAAGGTAGCGGCGTGGGCACGGAGGTAGGAAGCGGCCGCTTGCGCTGATTCCTTCATCACTTCACCCAAATGGCCGGTAAGCCGTAGCTCCCCTTTGCCGGGGAGGGCCAGGGCTTCCACGTGGAGGATGTCCCCGCCCACCGGTGTCCAGGCAAGGCCGGTGGCCACCCCCACCTGATGGTCCCGAAGCTGGGTTTCGGGGAGGAACTTCACCGGCCCCAGAAACTTTTCCACCTGCTTGGGGGTCACACGCACCCGCACGGGCTTTCCCTGCGCCAGCTTGGTGGCCACCTTCCGGCAAATGGCGCCGATTTCCCGCTCCAGGTTGCGCAACCCGGCTTCCCGGGTGTAGCGGCTAATGAGGAACTGCACGCCCTTTTTCGTGAAAACCACGGCTTCGGGGGGGAGCCCGTTTTCCTCCAGCTGTTTGGGGATGAGGTGGCGGAAGGCAATGTGTAGCTTTTCTTCCTCGGTGTAACCGGAAAGCCGCAGCACCTCCATGCGGTCCAAGAAGGCCGGGTGGATGGTTTCGGTGACGTTGGCGGTGGCAATGAAAAGGACCCGGGAAAGGTCGAAGGCCACGTCCAGGTAGTGATCGCGGAAGGAGGAGTTTTGTTCGGGGTCCAGCACCTCCAAGAGGGCAGCGGAAGGATCACCCCGAAAGTCGGCGCCGATCTTGTCAATTTCATCCAGCATGAACACCGGGTTGGCGGTGCCGGCCTGGTTGATGCCTTGAATGATACGGCCGGGCAGCGCCCCAACGTAGGTCCTGCGGTGGCCGCGGATTTCCGCCTCGTCGTGCACGCCGCCCAGGGAAATGCGCACGAACTTGCGCCCCAAAGCCCGGGCGATGGAGCGGCCCAGGGAGGTTTTCCCCACCCCCGGTGGACCCACAAAGCAAAGGATCGGGCCTTTCCCTTCCGGCTTGAGCTTGCGCACCGCTAAAAACTCAATGATCCGCTGCTTGATCTTTTCCAGGTCGTAGTGGTCCTGGTCCAGCACCTCCTGGGCGTTTTCCAAATCCAGGTTGTCTTCCGAGTAAATCCCCCAGGGCAGGCCCAAAAGCCAGTCCAGGTAGGTGCGAATAACCGAAGCCTCCGCCGACTCCGGGGAGGTAATGCGCAGGCGCCGCAGCTGCTTTTCCGCCTCCTGCCGGGCCTCGTCGGAGAGCTTCTTTTGCGACATCATTTCCTGGTAGCGGGCAATTTCCGCTTCCACATCGTCGGTTTCGCCCAGCTGCTTCTGGATTTGCTTGAGCTGCTGGCGGAGCATGTACTCCCGCTGGGTTTTGTCCATTTCCCCCTGCACTTGCGAGGCGATCTGCCGTTGCACTTCCAAAAGCGCAATCTCGTGCTCCAAAAACTCGTTGACGATGCGCAGGCGGGCCTTCAGGTCCATGGCTTCCAGGACCTTTTGCGCATCGGCGGGCTTTAAGTTGAGGTTGGAGGCCACCAAGTCCGCCAGGCGAGCGCCATCCTCCAGCTGCGCGGCAATGAGCATGACCTCCGGGGAAATTTGCTTGCCCAGCTCCGCCACCTTTTCCAGATTGGCGCGAATGGTGCGGATGAAGGCTTCCACCTCCAGGTCGTTGTGATCGGTGGGTGGCTCGTCCAGCCTGGTGATGCGCACCCGGAAGAAGGGGTCTTCCTCCACGAAGTACTCCACCTGGGCCCGGGTGACCCCCTGCACCAGGATGCGCATGGAGCCGTCGGGGAGCTTCACCATGCGGGTAATGGCCACCACCGTCCCCACCCGGTAGAGGTCGTCGGGAGAGGGGTTTTCCTGGGTGGGGTCCTTTTGGGTGAGCACCACGAAGAGCCGGTCGGAAGCGGCGGCCACGTCCACCGCCGCCACCGAACGGGGGCGGCCGATGGAAAGCTGAATCATGACGTAGGGGAAAAGCACCACGTCCTTCAGCGCCACCGCGGGTAGCACATCAGGAATGGGGATGGTCTCTTCGGGTTTAGGGTTTTTCTCGCTCATGGCTCTCCTGTTTGTACCGGAATGGGGATGGGTTGGGGCGGGAGCTCCTGCTCCTTGGGCAGCCGCACCTCCAACACCCCACTTTTGAAGCTCGCTCGCCCTTTTTGGCCCTGCACCTTCTCGGGAAGCGCCACCTCCAGCAAAAACGGCCCGTAGGAGCGCTCCACCTGAAAGTAACGGCGACCGGGTGCCGGTGCCGGTTTTTCCCCGGAAATCTTCAGCTCTTTGCCGGCCACTTCAACCTTCAGCGAGCTGGGTTCTGCGCCGGGGAGGTCTACCCGCACCACGATTTCGTGATCGGTGGCAGCCACGTCCACTAGCGGGTAAAAACCCCCCGTGGGGACGGCAGCCACCTGCTCCAGAACCTCCCGCAGCTGCCGGCGGAAGTGAACCAGCTCCACGCCAAAGGAAACCCTTCGCTTCATACCTCTTCAAGCTTCCGCAGGCGCTCCAGCTCCTGATGGAACTCCTCCAAGTCTTGAAAGCGGCGGTACACCGAAGCAAAGCGCACGTACGCCACCTGGTCCCGCTGGCGCAGCTCTTCCATCAGCACCTCGCCGATTTCCCGCGAGGAGATCTCCCGGTTGTTCTTGCGGTTGATGAGCGCTTCCACCTTGTCGGCCATGGCTTCCATATCGGCCATGCTCACCGGTCTCTTTTCGCAAGCTCGAATCAAGCCAGCAATGACCTTGGCACGGTTGTAAGGCTCCCGGCGGCCGTCGCGCTTGACCACCAGGGCCGGGGACTCCTCGATGCGCTCATAGGTGGTGTAGCGCTGGCCGCAGGCCAGGCATTCCCGCCGGCGGCGCACCTGGGTGCCGTCCGCCAGCTCCCGGGAGTCTACCACCCGATCCTCGCCATGGCCGCAGTAAGGACAACGCACGCTCCACCTCAGGGCTTGTCCCGGCGCAGCTCTCGCCAGGAAAAGCCCACCACCAGCATATACCCGAAACCCACTAAGGTCACGGGAACAAAGCAAATAGCGTGATGCAGGAGGGCAAAGGCCGTGGCTTGCGGCAACGGCCAAACGGCAATGGTCACCAGGGCAAACTGGGTGGCGGCGTGAAAGCCGCCCACCCCTCCGGGGGTGGGCACCGCCAAACCCACCACGCTAACCGCCAAGACCAGCGTGGCTTCCCGCAAACTCAAGGTGTTACCAAAGGCCTGGGCGGTCACCGCCACTTGCGAAATGGCCAAACCCCAGGTCAAAAGGCTCGCAAAAACCAGGCTCAGAGCGTGCCGCCAATCGCCCCAGAAGGAAAGGCCCACCAGGACCTCCCGGGCAAAGCTCACCAAACGCTCGCTCCAGCGCCCTTTTGCCCGGGCTGAAAGCCATGCAACGATGGTTTCTCGGGCCTTAACGAGGATCACTAAAGCTGTTCCCAACGCTGCCACGGTGGCCAAGGTCCACAAAAGTGAGGGAAGCAGGGCCTGTTGCCCCTGCCTTCCTGTTAAAAGCGCTAAGGCAAAAAGAAAAACCACCGTGAGGAGATCCAAAAGCCTTTCCGCAACGATGGAAGCTAAGGTGGCTGCGGGAGGCAAGCCTGCCCGGGCGGAAAGCAGCAGCGGGCGCACCAGCTCGCCCAAGCGGGCGGGCAGCACCGTGGACGTGGCAAAGCCGGCGGCAGTGCAACCGGCCAGCGTGGTGTAGCGAGGCTTGCCCACGCCCCGCAGAAGCAAACCCCAACGCCAGGCCCGGGCCCCGTAGGAGATCAAGGCCAGGCTCACCGCTGCCCAAAGGGGCCCGAGTCGCACCGCCGCCAAAACCTCGCCAACGTCCCGCAGCGAAACCTTGCGGAAGAAAAACCACAGGAGAAGCACGGCCACCAGCAGGCTGGCAGCAACGCGAACGGCGTTTTGGGACTTGGTCCCCGTCATGGGGCCTTAGGGTAGCCGATGGTGGCGACTATCGGAAGGGAGGCGCCTTCAGCTTGCGGCGCCGGCGTGCTAGCTTAAAGGCCGTGAGCGGATTCGGGCTTTGTTTGACCCATCCTGACTGTCGAGGCCACGTGCCCACCTTTGGCCATCCGGAAAGGGTGGCGCGTTTGGATGCGGCCCTGGCCGGCGCCCGCCGGGCTGGGTTCCGGGAGGAAACTCCGGAAGTCAACGAAGCGGCGGTTTTGCAAGCGGTCACGCGCATTCATGATCCCAACCTGCCGGAACGGTTGCGAAAGGCTTGCGAACGCGCCCCGGCCCTCTTTGACTCTGCCGACAACCCCATTTCCCAGGGCAGCTACCGTGCGGCGGTGGCAGCGGTAGCTTGCGCCCTGGAAGGCCTGGAGCGCCTGCGGATGGGAGAAACCTCCCGCGTTTTTGCAGCCATACGCCCACCGGGGCACCACGCCACCCGTTCCCAGGCCATGGGGTTTTGCTTTTTCAACAACGTGGCGGTGGTGGCCGAGGCCGCCTGTGCTGAGAATCTAGGGCCGGTGGCCATTGTGGACTTTGACGTCCACCACGGGAACGGGACCCAGGAGCTTTTTTACCACCGCGACGATGTGTTTTACCTCTCGGTGCACCGCTACCCCTTTTACCCGGGAACCGGCGGAGCTGACGAGGTTGGCGTGGGCCAAGGGCGCGGCTTTACCCGTAACTTTCCGCTTGCCGCGGGAGCCGATGACGACACCTACGTGGGGGCGCTCAGCTTCGGCTTGGAAGAGCTCACGAAAACCATGACCCCTGAGCTCTGGCTGGTTTCCGCGGGCTTCGATGCCCACCAACTCGATCCCTTGGGGGGAATGGCGGTGACCACCGATGGTTTTGCGCGCATCGGCAAGCTTTTGGCGGAGGCAGCTGCCGGGAAGCCTCTCCTGGCCGTGCTGGAAGGGGGATACCACCTCAAAGCGCTGGAGGACAGCGTGGCGGCGTTTTTGTCCGCGCTGGTGGGTGGCGAAGCGCCAAAGGCGTGATGTGGATCACGGAACAAGCAAGCCCAGTAAAGGGCTGGCGGGCCTCGCAAGGTATACTGGCAGCGTTGCTAGTGGGCGGAACCCGAATGGGAGGGCAGCAAACCTTGCTTGGCTTGACTTTCCGGGGAACGGCCCCTAATGTAGAAGCAAGATGCAGAGGGAAGCGGGACCGCAAGGAGGAGCAGCCATGAAAGCATGGGGTAAGTATGCGGCATTAGCTGTGTTCCTGCTGGGCTTTTCGGTGGTGGAAGCCTCGACGGTGCGCCGTAAGGCCGCCCCTGCCGGTCCACCAACGGAAACCATCTTTGCCATTGAAACCCCGGCCCCTGGCGCCACGGTTTTTGGCATCGTGGAGGTGAAGGGCTTTGTGTTGGACCCCCGAGGGGTCTCCAACATTCGGCTGGTCATTGATGGTGTGGTGGGGAACGCGGTGGACATGAACCAGCCCCGGGAGGATTTGCGGCGCAAGTACCCCGGGTTTTTTGGCGATGGCGGGCCGGCGGAACCTGGTTTTCGCGGGTCCTTTTTGGCATCCGCGTTGAGTAACGGTGAGCACACCTTGGCCATCGAGGTGACTTTTGCCGGCACCACCGCCCCCGGCGGGGAGCCGGCCAAGGCGATCTTGGGGGCGCGCACCATCGTGGTGGACAACACCCGCAACCAACCGCCTTTGGGCGGGCTCGACAACCCCGGCGATCCCTTCACCGGTGGCATGCAGGTTTACCTCTCCGGCATTTACCCCATCACCGGTTGGGCTCTGGACGATCGGGGTATCCGCCAGACCACTGGTGCCGATGGGAAGGTGCGGGCGGACATCGAGGTGCTGGTGGATGGCCGGGTGGTGGGGCAAGCCATGTACCCGCTGCCGCGGCCGGATATTGCCAACGCCTACCCCGATGTGCCGGGCTCCGGTAGCTCTGGCTTCCAGCTGAACCTGGATACCACCCGCTTTGCCAACGGCATGCACCGGGTAGCGGTGCGGGCCTGGGATACCTCAGGCGAGTCGCGGGTATTGGCCGAGCGGGAGGTTTACTTCCAAAACCACGAAGGCACCAGCCGGGCTTTTGGAGCGGTGGATTGGCCTCCGGCGGGTGGCCTGTTTTACGCCAAGCTTTGCTCCTCACGGCCTTCCAGCCAAGACGAATACGATTACGTGAACCATCATTTGGACTGGATCTCCGGCTGGGTTTTGGACGTCAACGAAAACAACGCGTTTGAAGGCGTGGTTGCCGTGGAGCTGCTGCTCAATGGGGCTTCGGTGAAAAAGACCGACGCCTGGTTTGACGCAAGCAGGGGCCCTCGCTACCAGCTTCCCATGCTGACTGCCTTGGGAGCCAAGGTGGACGCCAACATTTACGGCATTGAGCGGCCGGATCTCCTTTACCAGTTCCCCAACTTGCCTTACGACGCCCAGCGGGCCGGATTTCTCTTCGTAATTGACACAAACTACGAGCTCTTTTACACCAACCGCTTGCACCCGGGCTTGAACTACATCAGTGTCATTGCCCACCGCAAGAACTCCACCACGCCGTTTACGCTTTTGGCTAACCGGCCGGTGTTCGTGGGCTGCGACCACAACGCCAACATCCCCACCATCGGCAACCTGGACAAGCCCGGATGGCTTGAGCCGGTGAAGGGGCTTTACACGGTGAAGGGTTGGGCGGTGGACACCAACGCCTCCACCGGCAACTACGGCATTACCAGGTTGAACTTCTACGTGGATGGAATTCTGGACGGCTCCCTGGTCATCGGCGATCCAACGTTGGCCATGGATAGCCCGGACGTGAAGGCGCTGTACCCCTGGTTGCCCGCTCCTTACGTGGAGCACGCCCGCTTTGAGTACGTGTTGGACACCAGCAAGTACACCGACGGGATCCATACCCTAGTGGTGGAAGCGGTGGATGGGCAGTCGTTTAAGAACCAGTTCATCCAGCGGCAGGTGGTTTTTGACAACCTGAACTGACCTTTGCTTTGGGCTTTAACACGAGCGCCCCTTCGGGGGCGCTTTTTTGTGCCAAAATGGCGCTACAATGCACGGCGGAGGGAAAGGATGCGCGCCCTGTACTTTGAGGAGCACGGCAGCTTCGAAAACCTGAAGGTGGGGGAAAGGCCCAACCCCCAGGCCGGTCCCGGCGAGGTGGTGATTGCTTTGCGGGCTGCTGCCTTTAACCACCTGGACCTTTTTGTGCTGCACGGCTTGCCGGGGATTCCCGTTCCGCTGCCCCACATTGGTGGTGCCGATGGGGCCGGGGTGGTGGTGGAGGTGGGTCCCGGGGTGGCCAACGTCAGGGAAGGGGACGAGGTGGTCTTTAACCCCGGGATCTGGTGCGGCCAGTGCGAGTTTTGCCGCAAAGGGGAGCATTCCCTGTGCGTTTCCTACGGCATTGTGGGTGAGCACACCGACGGCACGTTTGCCGAGTACGTGAAGGTCAAAGCCGAGGCCTGCTTTCCCAAGCCGGCGCACATGAGCTGGGAGGAAGCCGCGGCTTTTCCGCTTACGTTTCTCACCGCCTGGCGCATGCTCTTCACCCGCGCTCGCCTGCAGGCGGGGGAAACGGTGCTCATCCACGGCATTGGCGGGGGCGTAGCGCAAGCCGCCACGATTTTGGCCCGCCAGGCCCAGGCGGCGGTAATCGTCACCTCCTCGGACGACGCCAAGCTGGAAAAGGCCAAAGGTTTGGGCGCGGAAATCACCATCAACTACACCCGGGAGGACGTGGCGCGTAAGGTTCGGGAGCTCACGGGAAAGCGGGGGGTGGATGTGGTGGTGGAAACCACCGGCAAGGCCACCTGGATGACCAGCTTGCGCTGTGCGGCCAAAGGTGGCCGCATCGTCACCTGCGGGGCCACCACCGGGCCGGATCCAGCCGAGGAGATCCGGTTGATTTTCTGGAACCAGCTTTCCATCTTGGGCTCCACCATGGGCAACCAAAAGGAGTTTGCCGACATGCTTTCGATGGTGTGCGAGAAAAAGCTGCGGCCCCTGGTGGACAAGGTTTTCCCCTTGGCGGAAGGGATCGCGGCGTACCGTTACTTGGCCGAAGGGCGGCAGTTTGGCAAGGTCGTCCTGGGCGTTAGGGACGGAGCGTGAGCGAACTGGCAGCGCAGCAAACCCTCAAACCCACTGTGCTTTCCCGGGCGGAGCACCCCATTTCCCGCCGCTTGCTTTCGCCCAACACCCTCAAGGTGCTCTACCGCCTGCACCGCGCGGGTTTCCTGGCGTACCTGGTGGGGGGTGCGGTGCGCGACTTGCTGTTGGGTCGCACGCCCAAGGACTTTGACGTGGGTACCAACGCACGCCCCCAGCAGGTGCGCCAGCTCTTCCGCAACGCCCGCATCATTGGCCGGCGCTTCCGCATTGCCCGGGTGCAGTTTGGGGAGGAGGTCATCGAGGTATCCACCTTTCGCCGCAGCCCGGTGGTGGAGGAGCCCAACGGCGAAGAGTCCACCGATGCGTTAGCCCCGGAAGCGGCCGGCGACGACGAGTACGGCACCCCCGAAGAAGACGCCTTTCGCCGGGATTTCACGGTTAACGGGCTTTTCTACAACATTGCCGACTTTACGGTCATTGACTACGTGGGAGGCCTTGCCGATCTGGAGCGGCGGGTGATCCGCTCCATTGGGCCAGCCGGTGAGCGCTTCCTGGAAGACCCCGTGCGCATGATGCGGGCGGTGGAGTACGCGGTGCGCCTGGGTTTTTCCCTGGAGCCCGAGACCGCTTCGGCCATCCGCGAGCACTTCCGGGAAATTCGGCGGGCCTCGGCAGCGCGGCTTGCTTATGAGCTTACCGAGAGCTTGAAGAGCGGGCATGCGGCCGGCATTTTCCGGGGCCTGTGGGAGTTTGGCCTGCTTCTGGAAGTTCTGCCGTTTTTAGCGGGCTACGACGCTAAGCAGCAGGAGCTCTTGTTCCGCTTTTTGGCCTTGGCCGACCGGGTGCAAGCTGAAAAAAGCCTGGGCGAGGAAGCTTTGCTGGCGCTTTTGGTTTGGCCCTGGCTTTACAGACCCCTTTCCGAAGCGGCGGAGGGGAGCTTGCCGTGGGGGCAGCTGGAGGCCGAAATCAAAAGCCGCGTGGGGGAAATGGCGCAGCTTCTTTCCTTTTCCCACTACCGCGGGCACCTCCTGCGTTACGGGCTTTTGTACTTCGCCCGCCTGCACCACGAACCCCGTTCCCCCCGCAAAGCCGCGCGCATGGTGCGCCACGAGGCCTTTCCGGTGGCCATGGACCTGCTCACCGTGCAGGCGGCTGCCGATCGTCAAGCAGCCCGGCTTTTGGCCCGGTGGCGGGACATTCGCGCGCGGGTGGAAGCCGGGCAGCCGCCCTTGGCCCGGCAGGCGCCCAGTGGACGCTTCCCACGACGGAGGAGGGCACGGCCATGAGCGATGTACGGGAGCGGATCGAGTGGTTGCGGAAGGAGATCCGCCGGCACGAGTACCTCTACTACGTGCTGGCGCAACCCGAGATTTCCGACTTTGCCTTCGATCAGCTGATGGCCGAGCTGAAAACCCTGGAGGCCGCTCACCCCGAGCTGGTCACCCCCGATTCCCCCACCCAGCGGGTGGGTGGCGCGGTTTTGGATGAGCTGCCGCAGGTGCGCCACGAAATCCCCATGCTTTCCCTGGACAACTCCTACAACGAGGGGGAGCTTGCGGAGTGGTACGGGAGGGTGGTGCGGGCTTTGGGGAGAAAGCCCGACCACCTGGTGGCGGAGCTGAAGATTGACGGGGTTTCCCTGAGCTTGATTTACGAAAACGGGGTGCTGGTGCGGGCGGTAACCCGGGGGAACGGCGAGGTGGGGGAGGAGGTCACTACCAACGCCAAGACCATCCCCACCATCCCCCTGCGTTTGCCCGAAGAGCTGCCGCTTTTAGAGGTGCGGGGGGAGGTGTACATGCCGCGGCCAGTGTTTTTGGAGCTCAACCGCAGGCGGCGGGAGGAAGGGGAGGAACCCTTTGCCAACCCCAGAAACGCCACCGCCGGCTCCATAAGGCTTTTGGACTCCCGGGAATGCGCCCGGCGCGGTTTGCGGTTTTTTGCCTACCAGATCCCCCGCATCCAGGGCAGGCAGCTACGTTACCACAGCCAGGCCCTGGAGCTTTTGGCCCAGTGGGGCTTTGCCACCAACCCCGGTTGGCGGCGCTGCCCCGATTTGCCGTGCGTGCACGCCTTCGTGGAGGAGTGGGGGCAAAAACGCAAGAGCTTAGCCTTCGACATTGACGGGGTGGTGGTGAAGGTGGACAACCTGGCGGAGCAACAGGCGCTGGGGGCTACCTCCAAGTTTCCCCGCTGGGCGGTGGCCTACAAGTACCCGCCAGAAGGGGAGCGCACCCGGGTTAAAAACATCGTGGTGCAGGTGGGGCGCACGGGCACCTTAACGCCGGTGGCGGAGCTGGAGCCGGTGCGTTTGGCGGGCACCACCGTGACCCGGGCCACCCTCCACAACGCCGACGAGGTGGCGCGCTTGGACGTGCGGGTGGGGGACACCGTGTGGGTGGAAAAGGGCGGGGACGTGATCCCCAAGGTGGTGGCGGTGGACATCTCTGCCCGTCCAGAGGGAGCCGAGCGCTTTTCCATGCCGGAGCGCTGTCCGGTGTGCGGCACTCCGGTGGTGCGGGAAGCCGGAGAGGTGGCCATCCGCTGCCCCAACACCTCCTGTCCGGCGGTGCAAAAGGCCAGGCTCCTGCACTTTTGCTCCCGGGCAGGGATGGACATCCAGGGCCTGGGGGAGCAAAGGGTGGAGCAGCTGCTGCAGGCGGGCATGCTTTCGGATCCCGCCTCCCTTTGGGATTTGGATTGGGACAGGCTTGCGGCTCTTCCGGGCTGGGGCGAAAAGTCCGCAGAAAACCTCAAAAAGCAGCTGGAGGACGCAAGAACAAGGCCGCTTTGGCGGCTCCTGGTAGCCTTGGGCATCCGCCATGTGGGGGAGCGGGCGGCCAAGCTTTTGGCTTCCCGCTTTGGCTCGCTTTCGGCTTTAGCACAGGCGAGGCAGGAGGAGCTGGAAGCCATTGAGGGAATTGGCCCCACCATTGCCGAATCGGTAGTGCGGTTTTTTGCCTCCGAGGAGGGAAAGGAGTTAGTGCGCCGGCTTCAAGAGCGGGGCATAGATCCGCGGGAAACCCCCGAAAAACCCGCAGGGCCGGCCCCCCTTTCCGGGCTTTCCTTCGTGATTACCGGCACCCTCTCCCGGCCCCGGGAGCAGGTGGCGGCGCTGCTGGAGGCGGCGGGGGCCCAGGTTTCCGATAGCGTTTCCCGCAAGACCAGCTACCTCATCGTGGGCCAAAACCCCGGCTCCAAGCTCAACAAAGCCCAAAGCCTGGGGGTGCCGGTTTTGGATGAGGAACAGCTGCGACGGTTGCTTTCTGAGAAAGGGGTGGCGTGGTGAAAGGGCTTTTGCTTTTGGTGGATGACGACGACGGCTCCCGGGAGGCTATGGCCTCAGGGTTGCGGAAATCGGGTTACGAGGTGGTGACCTTTGACGGCGGGCAACCGGCCCTTTCGTACCTGCAGGAGGGCAAGCCGGCGGACGCCCTGATCACCGACGTGCGCATGCCGGGCATGGACGGCTACACGCTCATGGCTGCAGCGCGGCGGGAGCGGCCGGATCTGGCGATCCTCATGGTCACCGCGTACGGCGACATTGACGGGGCGGTGCAGGCCCTCAAGGGAGGTGCTGACGACTACCTCACCAAGCCGGTGAACCTCCTGGAGCTGCGCCGCCGGGTGGAAATGCAGCTGGAGCGCCGCATCCTGGCGCGGCAAGCGGCGGAGCTCAAAGAGCGGCTGGACCGGTACTACTCCTTTGAGTCCATCGTGGGCCGCTCCCCGGCCATGCAGCGGGTCTTTGAGCGGGTGAAGGTGGTGGCTCCTGCCCCTTCCACGGTGCTGATCCTGGGGGAATCGGGAACCGGTAAGGAGCTCATTGCCAACGCCATTCACCAGCACTCCCCCCGTGCCGCCAAGCGGTTTGTGGCCTTAAACTGCGGGGCCATCCCTGGGGACATTCTGGAAGCCGAGCTTTTCGGCCACGAAAAAGGCGCTTTTACCGGGGCCCATCAGCGGCGCATTGGCAAAATCGAGCTGGCCCACGGGGGGACGCTGTTTTTGGACGAAATCTCCGAGCTTTCCCCCGACCTTCAGGTGAAGCTGCTGCGGGTTCTGGAACAGCGGGTCATCACCCGGGTGGGGGGCAACGACGAAATCCCCGTGGATTTCCGGCTTATTGCCGCCACCAACCGCGATTTGGAAAGGGAAGTCCGGGAGGGGCGCTTCCGCCAGGACCTCTACTTCCGCCTGAAGGTGGTGACGGTGGAGCTGCCGCCGCTGCGGGAGCGCCCCGAGGACATCCCGCTTTTGGTGCAGCACTTCGTCAACCAGTTCAACGCTCAGCTGGGGCGCAACGTCAAGAGGCTGGCTCCCAGCCTGGTGGATGCCCTGCGGGCTTACCCCTGGCCGGGCAACGTGCGGGAGCTTAAAAACGTGGTGGAAAACATGGTGCTCTTTGCCCGCGGGGAGGAGCTTACGCTGGAGGACCTGCCGGCGGAAATCCGCCAGGCTCGGCCTGCGGCGTTGCAGGAAGCGGCCGCCGGTCGGTGGGTGCCACGGCGCATGGAGGACATCGAAAAGGAAGCCATCCTCAAGACGCTGGAGTTCACCCAGGGTCATCGGGCCCGGGCGGCGGAGCTTTTGGGGATTGGCCTGCGCACCCTGCAGCGCAAGCTCAAGGAGTACAACCTCAAGGTGCCGCCGGGGGGGCGAAGCTAGAATGAGCTAAGGAGGGGGCATGGAACTTCCGGCTAAGGTTTTGGTTTACAACCAGCTTTTGAACCTCAACGCCACCGTGGGCACGCTCATGGCCATCCGCCCGGAAGGCTTTTACGAGCTACGTCTGACCAGCCAGGGCAAGCTCCACACGGTGTTGGCTCCGGTGGCTTCCACCGCCATCGTTTTTGCCGATCCCGAGCCCGAGGTGCTCCCCGAGGACCTCATCGAGCGCTAGGCTCGCGATTTCCCACGGAAAACCCCGCGTCCTGCAAGATGCGGGCGTGGTCGAAGGCCAACGGGACCCCTTCCAGCTCGGGGAAAAAGCGGGCGGCAGCGGCATCGTCTCCCCCTGCCAGCTCACCGCCCACCACCTGACAGAGGTAGACCACCGAGACCGTGTGGCCGCGGGGATCCCGGCCAGGCTGGGAGTAAACCCCGAAAAGCGCAACCACCCGTACGGCAAGCCCGGTTTCCTCGGCCACCTCCCGTACCACCGCTTGCTCGCAAGCTTCGCCTTCCTCCACAAACCCGCCGGGTAGCGCCCAGTAGCCGGCAAAGGGCTCGTTTTTTCTCTGCACTAGGAGCACCCCCTGCTGCGGGTGCACCACCAGAGCGTCCACCGTGAGCTTAGGTCCGGTCATGGCTTTTGATCCTCCAGAGGTTTTTTCCTCGCCAGTTGGGCAAGCTTGGCGGCCAGGGAGGAGGTGGGCAGGAACGCCGAGGGCAAAAACCACCGGAAGCCGTCGGCGGTCTCCCGAACGGTGAAGCCCGGCTCGGCGCGGAACAGCATCACCGTAATGCGGCGGTGGGTGATGTGGTGCGACACCGTGCCCAGCATGGTGGGGTGTCCCGGCAAACCCGCCTCCCGGGCCAGCAAGGTAGCGCGCCCGTGGGGGTCGCCTTCGCCGCGGTCCAGAGGCGGCAGCCAGAGCCCTTCCAGCGGCGGCCCGGTGATCCTGCGGAGCAGCACCTCCCCGGCGTGGTTTTCCACCCAGAGGGCCACCCAGGTGGGGGTTTCCCGGGGGCGGGTGGGTTTGGGGAGGGGGAACGCCGCGGGCCGGCCGCTTTCGTAGCCGGCACAGTGGGGGGCCAGAGGACAGGCCTGGCAGCGGGGCTCGCGGGGCGTGCAGAGGGTTGCCCCCAGCTCCATGAGCGCTTCGAAAACCTCCGGCGTAGGCTGCTCCGCCACCAGCTTTCTCGCCAACTCCTCGGCCCTGGCCACCAGGGCGGGGCTTCCGTGGGCTAGCTCCAGGGCAAAAACCCGCGCCGCAATGCGGCAGAGGTTGCCATCCACCGGTGGCTCCAGGGCGCCAAAGGCAAAGGCAGCTACAGCAGCTGCCGTGTATCGCCCAAGCCCTGGAAGCCTGGCCAGCTCCTCTGGTTTTTGCGGCCAACCACTGGCTGCCACCTGCTGGGCCAGCCGGTGCAGGAGCCGGGCACGACGGTAGTAGCCCAGCCCGGCAAAGGCGGCCACCACCTCCTCTTCGCCCGCACGGGCGAGGGCCCGGAGGTTTGGAAAGCGCTGCAAAAACCGCGGGAGGAGCTCGGCCACCCGTGAAGCCTGGGTTTGCTGCAGCATCACCTCGGAAACCAGAACCACGTATGGATCCCGGGGGAAGGGCGTGCGCCAGGGGAACGATCGCCGGTGCTGGGAAAACCAGGCAAGAAGAGGGCCAGCCTCCATGGGGGTCATGGTAGCGCGCTAGAATCCCCCCGTGAGCCGACAGGTGGAAGAAGTTTGCGAGCTGTGCGACGGCACGGGCTGGCGTGTGGAGGAGAGGGATGGGCGCCGGGTGGGGGTTCCCTGCGGGTGCCGGGAACGCCGGGGGGTGGAGCTGGCCCTGCGGGAGGCGCAAATTCCCGAGCGCTTCCGCCACTGCACCCTGGAAAACTTCAAGCTCTGGAACCCCAACGATCCCACTCTGGGTCAGGCCAAACGCCGCACTCAGGAGTTTGTGGAGGCGTTCCCTCTGGTGCAAAAGGGCCTGCTGTTCATGGGGAGGTGCGGCACCGGCAAAACCCATCTGGCGGTGGCGGCGCTTTCGGAGCTCGTCCGCCGGCACCGCATTCGCGGTTTGTTCGTGAGCTTTTCCGAGCTGGTGGTGCAGCTGCAGATGTCCTTTGACGGCTCGGGGCCCACCCGCGCCGATATCCTGGAGCCGGTGTTGAACGCCGACCTTTTGGTGCTGGACGAGCTGGGGGCCACCCGTCCCACGCCATGGGTCATGGACGTTTTGTACTACGTGCTGAACACCCGCTACATGCACAAGCGCTTGACCCTCTGCACCACCAACTACACCGACACCGCCAACCGCGAGCGGGGGGAGGAAACCCTTGCCGATCGCCTTTCGGTCCCCGTGCGCTCCCGGCTTTTCGAGATGTGCGAGGAAGTACGGCTTTACGGCGACGACTTTCGGGAGCACATGGCGCGGCAGCGCCGTTAGGGGGAAGCGTGGGGTCCCGCGGTGTTCTGGCAACGGTAGCCCTGGTGGTGGGGCTCTCGGCGGCAGCGTTTGGCGAAAGCGGGGAAAGTCCAACCCTGCGGGTGGGGCTTACGGTCACGGCAGTGCCGCAGTTTCCCGAGCTGGGGCGCCGGTTCCTGGTGAGTGCTGGCTCCACCCGGGAAACCCTGCGGGGACCTTTGACCGTACGCAGCGAGCCTCCGGAGCTGGCCGCGCAGGTTGGGGTTTTTGCCAGCCGAGAAAACGCCCAGGCGTTGCTTTCTCGCCTTTCATCTCTGGGCTTTGCAGCCGAGCTCTTCCCGGAAACAGAAAGGTACCGGGTTTTGGTGCCGGTCCCCCCAGGCCTTTCGTACCAAAACCTTAAGGTCAAGCTTCAGGACGCCGGTTTTCCCGTGATCCCCTATCCCCGCCGGCCCGGGAGCGTTGAGGTGCTGGGCGGGGAAGGGGGCAGCGTGCGGGGGCAGGAGGTGACGGTGGAGCCTCTGGACCCCGTTCCCGTGGTGGTGGGGGGCCGGCGCTACCGCGGCAGCTTCCGTTGCTTGCCGGACCAGCTTGGCCCTTTGGTGGTCAACATCGTGGCCCTGGAGGACTACCTCTTAGGGGTGGTGCCGGGGGAAATGGGGCCCAAGAACTTCCCCAACCTGGAGGCCCTGAAAGCGCAGGCGGTGGCTGCCCGCAGCTACGCCCTGGCGCAACTGGGGGCCCACGCTTCCCAGGGCTTTGACCTTTGCGACCAGGAGCACTGCCAGGTTTACCTGGGTGCCGATGGCGAAGAAGCGCTGGCCTCGCAGGCGGTGACCGAAACCCGGGGTGAGGTCTTGGTGTACGGCGGGAAGGTGGTGCGGGCCTACTTCCACTCCACCTGCGGTGGGCATACCGAAGCGGCCGAAGAGGTCTTCCCCGGTGAAAAAGCCCCGTACCTCCCGGGGGTTCGCTGCGCTGGCGAGGTGGTGCCGTTGGGCAGCGGCTGGCCAAGCCGGCCATTGGACCCACGGGAAAGGTTTGCGTTTTTGGCTCGCCACCTGGTCGGCGAAAAGGCCGCCCGCACGCCCCTGGAGCTTGCTTCCGCCTTAGGGCAAAAGCCCGGGCGCACCCTGGAGGAAGCCTTTGGCTTGCCGGATTTCCGTCCGCTTTTTGGGTCCCCGCGGGGTGCGCTGGAGCTTTTATGGCACTTCCGGCTGCTTTCCGAGAACGCGGGGGGCGACCCCTGGGCCACGGCGTTGCAGCTCGCCCAGCTTTCCGGGGCGGTGCAGGTGCGGGAAGGGGTGGTGGTTGGGGGGGAAGCCGGCCCCCGTTTCCGGCAGGTGGGGATGAGCGAAGAGGTGCCGGTGGCGGGCCTGGCGGTGCTTTGGCGGGGGGAGGGCAAGCTTTGGGTGGGTGTGGGGGAGGCCCTGGCCGGGAGCCGAGCCTGGCTCTGGTGCACGCAAAGCGCCTGCCCCGTGTTGGAGGTGGAGGCCAGCAGCACCGCCGATGCTCGCTCGTCCTTCCGGGGATGGATCCGGGAATGGGAAGCGGGCAAGCTTGCGGCCAAAGTGGGTGTGAGCGACGTGCAAAAGCTGGAGGTGACCCAACGCACCGCTTCGGGACGGGTGGCCACGGTGGAAATCACCGCTTCTGCAGGCAAAAAGACCCTTTCCGGGGTTGAGCTGCGGCGGCTTTTGGCGTTGCCTTCCACGTGGTTTGTGGTGGCGCGTGTTGAGGCCAGCGGTGAGGCGCGGTTTCGCTTTTTTGGCAAGGGCTGGGGGCACGGCGTGGGCTTGTGTCAAAACGGTGCTTACGGCTTGAGCCTGGGGGGCTTCACTTACCGGCGCATTTTGGCGCACTATTACCCGGGTACCTCGGTGGTTCGCTGGAATGCTCCGGCGCAGGAGGGGGGATCATGAGCCAAGGAGAGCTAAGCGTTTCGGTGGAAGAGCTGCGCGAGCTGGTGCGGGATTTTGCCCGCCGGGAAATTGCCCCGCACGTCCGGAAGTGGGACGAAACTTCGTTTTTCCCGCAGGAGGTGTTTGCCAAGCTAGGGGAAATGGGGCTTTTGGGCATCATGGTTCCGGAAAAGTACGGTGGGGCCGGCCTTACCTACCGTCACGCCATTGCCGCCATTGAGGAGCTGGCGGCGGTGGAGCCCGGCATTGCCCTTTCGGTGGCCGCTCACAACTCCCTCTGCACCGGCCACATCCTGGCCTATGGCAGCGAGGCGCAAAAGGAAAAGTGGCTTCCCCTTCTAGCCACGGGTAAGACCATGGGGGCCTGGGCCCTCACCGAGCCGGAATCAGGCTCCGATGCCGCTTCCCTGCGGACCCGGGCGCGGAAGGTGGAGGGGGGATGGCTGCTTTCCGGGTCCAAGGCCTTTACCACCCACGCTTCCGTGGCGGAAGTGGCGGTGGTCATGGCCCGCTCCAGGGAGGTTCCCGGCCCGGCGGGGGTTTCCGCCTTCATCGTGCCCCTGGGCAGCCCAGGTGTGGTGCGGGGCAAAAAGGAAGACAAGCTGGGCATGCGCACCTCCGACACCGCTTCCCTCATTCTGGAGGATTGCTTCGTGGGTGAGGAAGCGCTCATTGGCGCCGAAGGGGAGGGCTACACCCAGGCCATGGCGGTGCTGGAAGGCGGCAGGGTGGGCATTGCCGCCCTGGGGGTGGGCATCGCCCGCGGGGCCCTGGAAGCCGCCGTGGCCTACGCCAAGACCCGCAAGCAGTTCAGCTTGCCGCTGACAGCGTTTGAGGCGATCCGCTTTAAGCTGGCCGACATGGCCACCCAGCTGGATGCGGCCCGGCTTTTGACCGAAAAAGCCGCCGAGCTGAAGGACCAGGGGTTGCCCTGCGGCCGCTGGGCCAGCGAGGCCAAGCTCTTTGCTTCGGAAGTGGCGGTGAAAGCCGCCGAGGAAGCCATTCAAATTCACGGGGGTTACGGCTACACCCGCGACTACCCGGTGGAAAAGCTGTGGCGGGACGCCAAGCTCTGCACCATTGGCGAGGGGACCAGCGAAATTCAAAGGCTCATCATCTCCAAGGAGCTCATTGCCGGTGGCGGAGCTTGAGGCGGTCCTGCGCGGGGTGGTGGCCGGCTCCCCCAGGGCTCTGGGCCGCGCCTTAAGCTGGGTGGAAAACAGCCATGAGGCCGGGCGGGAGCTGCTCCGGCTTTTGCCCCGGCGCCAGGGTTGGCTTCCCACCGTGGGCTTCACCGGTCCCCCGGGGGCGGGCAAGAGCACCCTCATTGAGCAGGTGGGGCTGCGCCTGCAGGCGCGGGGGGAGCGGGTGGCGGTGCTGGCCGTGGACCCTTCCAGCCCCTTTTCCGGCGGAGCGCTCCTGGGGGACCGCCTGCGCATGCCCCGGCTGGTGGCTGCCGGTGGCTTTGTGCGCTCGCTGGCCACCCGGGGCGCCCTGGGAGGCCTGGCGGCCGCCTGCGCCGATTTCCTGGAGGTGCTGCGGGCCGCGCCGTTCTCCTGGGTGCTGGTGGAAACCGTGGGGGTGGGGCAGGACGAGGTGGATGTGGCCTCGGTGGTGGACACCGTGGTGCTGTTGCAGGTGCCCGGGCTGGGGGACGATGTGCAGCTGACCAAAGCCGGGGTGATGGAAATTGCCCACGTCTTTGTGGTCAACAAGAAGGACCGGCCGGGGGCCATGGATTTGGTACGCATGCTGGAAACCCTCCTGTCCCCACCGAAAGCTGACCTCTGGCGGCCGCCGGTGTTGCCGGTAGCCGCCACCACCGGCGAAGGTGTGGAGGCGCTGGTGGCGGCTTTGGAGGAGCACCAGCGCTTCTTGGCGGCACACGGGCAACACCGGGAGCTTTCCCGGCAGCGGGCGGAGAGGAGGCTTTCCGCTATCCTTGCGGACCTTTTGGTGCGTGAAATCAAAGGGCAAACTGAGACCTGGCAACAGGCGGTGGCAGCGGTGGCCGAGGGGCGGGAAGACCCTCTCACGGTGGCGGAAAAGCTCCTACAATGCCAGTGGGGGAAGCGGTGATTTGCGGCTTACACCACGTGGGGATTGCGGTGCACAACCTCGAGGAAGCTGCGGGTGCTTACCGCGCCCTGGGACTTTCGGTGGAAAAGGTGGAAACGGTGGAAAGCGAGCAGGTGCGGGTGGCGTTCATCCCCGTAGGGGACACCCACATTGAGCTGTTGGAACCCACCGGCGCCAGCTCACCGGTGGCCAGGTTCCTGGAAAAGCGCGGCCCCGGCGTCCATCACCTGTGCTTTGTGGTGGACGATGTGGCGCAGGCTATGGCGCAAGCCCGGGCTGCAGGCCTGGTGCTCTTGGACGAAACCCCGCGGGTGGGTGCCGGGGGCTCCCGGGTATGCTTTATCCACCCCAAGAGCACAGGGGGCGTGCTTTTGGAGCTTTGGCAGGATGACCATGCATGAGGGCTCGCTGGTGGTGGTTTCCCTGGCCTCCCCCCGGGAGAAGTTTTGGGGGGTTTTGCTTTCGCTTTCCGCTTCGGGGGTAGTTTTGCGTGGGCTGCCGCTGGAGGCCTTTGAGGACTTCCTGCTGCAGTGCGCCCCCGGGGCCCGCACCTTGCCGCAAGCTCGCTTGGGTGCCACCACCGTGTTTTTCCCGGCCCACCGGATCGAGCGCATCGAGCTGGACGAAACGGCGGGAGCGGTGGAGGGCTTTGCCGACCGCTTTCGCCGGCTGGTGGGGCGCGACCCGCAGGTGGACCTGTTGGGGGAGGAAAACCTCCCCTCACCACCCCGTTCGCAAATGTGAGCTACACGCTTTTTTCCCTTTCCCCAAAGGCGCGACCGGCCAGGAACGCAATGTGCGCTGCCAGCGCGTGCAGGATCTTGATCTCCCGACCCGAGGGCAGCCCCCGCCCCACTACCCGGCGGATTTGATCAAACACCCTGCGGGGGTTGTTGGGGTCCAGGAACTTACTGGCCAAAAGCACCTCTTCCAGGTGGGCGAGGGCTTTTTCCACATCTTCGCGGCTGGCCGGCAGGTCCTCGGCCAGGCGGGGCTGCGGTGGGCGGTAGCTTTCCCGGGAAAGCACGGCCAACACCACCGCTGCCGCTTGCGCCAGGTTCATCACCGGGAAGTCGGGGTTGGTGGGGATGGTGGCCAGATGCGAGCACAGGGCCAGCTCCTGGCGGCTCAAACCCCCGCGCTCCGGCCCAAACACCAGAGCCACCTCCGGGGCCTGGCCGGAAAGCAGCTCGGGCAAATCCCAGAGCGAAACGACCCCCCGGGGGTCCCGCTCCCGCAGGGAGGTAAAGCCCACGGCCACGGGAAAAGCAGCTACGGCCTGGGCCAGCGTGGGGCTTTCCTGCAAAGCCACGGCCCTTTCCGCCCCCATGGCCATGCGCACCAGCTCCACATCGGCGAGATCGCACTGGGGAGCCACCACGATCAGGCGCTTTGCCCCAAAGTTTGCCGCTGCCCGCAGCACCGAGCCCACGTTGCCCGGATAGCGCGGCCGCACCAGAACCGGCACCAGCTGAAAGGTCACCCCCTGGCCTCCATGGTTTCTTCTTCCAGCTCCTCCAGGGCCAGAAGCTGGGCCCAACGGCCCCCGGCCGCCGCCAGCTGCGAGGGTGTGCCTTCCTCCGCCACCTCACCTTTTTCCAAAATCACCACCCAGTCTGCGGTTTTGGCCACCGACACGCGGTGGGTGGCAAAGAGCAACGTGGTGCGGGGAAGCTCGCCCAAGATTTTGGCTTCGGTGCTGCGGTCCACCGCCGAAAGACAGTCGTCCAGAAGCAGCACTGCCGGCTGGAGGAGCAAAGCGCGGGCTAAGGCCACCCGTTGCCGTTGACCACCGGAGAGGGTCACGCCCCTTTCCCCCACCACGGTTTGCAACCCCTGGGGGAGGTTGGCCACATCGGGTTCAAGGCCGGCCCTGGCCACCACCTCCCACACCTCCTGGTCGCTGGCCTCGGGCTTGCCCATGCAGATGTTTTCCCGCAGCGTGGCGGAAAAGAGAAACGCCGTTTGCGGCACCATCACCACCGTTCCCCGCAGCTCCTCAAGATCCCACTGCAAAACGTCCCGCCCGTCCACAAACACCGTCCCCGGAGGGGGGGTGAGCAGGCGCGGCACCAGGGAAAGCAGCGTGCTTTTGCCGCTCCCCACCTCGCCCAAAATCGCCACCCTCCTGCCGGCGGGTACCGTAAGGGTAACGCCCCGCAGGGCGGGACCTGGAGCACCCGGGTAGCCAAAGCGCACCCCCGTAAAGGCCACGCTGAGGGCTTTGGACGGTGCGGGTTTGCTCGGTCGGGGCCCGGGAAGCGCCGGCAGCTCCGGGGTTTGGCTGAAGAGCTCCTCGATCCTGGCCATGGAGGCAGCCCCCCGCTGCCAGAGGTTGGCCACCCACCCCACGGCAATCATGGGCCAAATGAGGCGAGCCAGGTACAGGTTGAACTCCACAAACTGGCCAAGGCTCAAGCTTCGGGCCACCACCTTGTAGCCGCCGTAACCCAAAACCACGACAAACCCCACGCCAATGAGAAACTGAAGCAAAGGGAAGAACAGCGCTTGCACGTTGACCAGCCGGAGGGAGGCTCGGAAGTAAGCCAGGTTGAGCTCACCTAACGTTTTCTTTTCTTGCTCCTCGCAGGCGAAGGCCCGAAGCACCCGCAACCCTACCAGGTGCTCCTGTAGTCGGGCGGTAAACCGCGAGAGCTCCTCTTGGGCCGCGTTCCAGCGGCGGTAAATTCGCGAGCCGAAGAACTTGGCGGTGAGGGCTACGGCCGGCGCCATGCTGAGGCTGGCCAGCGTCAGCGTCACGTCAATGCGCAGCATCAACACCACCGCCGAAACCAGGATGGTGGTGGTGGAGGCCACGTACATCAACGCCGGGCCCATGGCCATGCGCACCGCTTGCACGTCGCTGGAAAGCCGGGTAAGCAAATCCCCCACCCGCTGAGAGCTGAAAAAGCTTGCCGGCAGCCGCAAAAGGTGGGCAAAAGCTTCGGTGCGCAGCTCGTGCTCCAAATGCCGGGAAATCCCCACCAAGAGCATGCGCTGGGCAAAAAGCAAAAAGCCGGAAACCGCCGCCACGCCCACGATCCCCAGCGCAAATGGCAGGGCCCGGCGGGGGTCCCCACCGGCAGCGAGCACGTCCACCGCCCGGCGCACCAAAGACGGGGCGATCATGGATACCAACGCGGAAGCTACCGCTGCGGAAAAGCCCAGGGCGGCCATCCCTGGGCGCTTCCCGTACGAGCGCCATACCCTGCGGTACTTCCCCACCATGCGGTGAGCTTACGGAAACTCTCTCCCGTTGCCAAGCTGCTTGACGGGCGTTTTTGGCGTTAGAGCCCGGAGGTATCGCTCTGGGCGAGCTTACCTGCCTGGACACCGGGGAGGTTTTTCCTGGTGACCGGCATCACGTTCTGAGAGCAGCACTTGTCTTCCGCTAAACTTGTGGCACGTATAGAAAAGCGAAGGGAGGCGCTTATGACCTCAATGAAACCCAAGCTTTTGGCGCTAACAGGGCTCGCCCTGATGCTGGCGGTGGCCGCTGAGGCCAGACCCCCACGCAAAGTGGTAGTGGTGCACCCGGGGTTTCCCATTGCCAGGCCGTTGCCCCATGTGGTGGTCCATCCCCCCCGGGTGAGCGTGCACGTGACGGTGCGGGCTTTCCTGCCCCCGCTGGTCTTTGGGGCCACGGTGGTGGCCTACCGCCCCGAGCTTGTGATTTGGGAAGACGCGGAAACCCTCACTCGCCGGGAAGGCTGGACGGAATTCACCCTGGGGGTGGACGGCCGGGGTCGAGAGCTGCTTTTCTCGGTGCACGGGGCAGCGGTGAAGGTGAACTTTGCCGAGGTGGTTTTTGAAAACGGCGAAGCGCAGGTGGTGGACTTCAACGAAAAGGTGGTCAAGCCCGGGACCTACCGGCTTTTGGACGTTTCCGGCCGGAAGGTGGACCACGTGCGCATGGTCGCCAAAGCCGTAGGCGACACCAGCCGGGTGAGCCTGGCCTTGGCCAAATAGTGGCTTAACTTAGGCGAAAAAGGGGCTACTACCGGCGGCAAGACCGGCGGGCACTGGGTTAGCCTCTTGGGCACCAGAGCCCCTGCATTCGCCTTTGATTCGGAAAAATGGGACCCCAACCTAGCTATGTGCTAGCGGCGGAAGAGAAGTGGGGTCTCGGCGATCTCACGGTGCCTTTTGTCGGTCAATTTGTGGAGTTTTCTCCGGGGGTTGTGGGGTCTCATGGGGCCCTCGCCAGCGCTCTGGTCTTGTTCCTCACGCGTTTTCCACCTCACCCGCTGCAAGAGGCGACTAGCTCATCATTGGCCGCAAGGGTGGCAGCTACCCGCGTGTTTTGGCCCCGGTGAAAGCAGGCGCCTGGCTTTGGGCGGTTTGCAGCACAAACGACCCGCGACAGGGCGCAGGCCCCACAATTTGTCGCTGGGGGGTCATCTCATTTTTGAATCCAGCTGGCTTGATGTCCAAATCCTTTAAAAAGACCGCAAGATAGCCTGGCTCCAGGCCTTTCGGAATCGTTGGCCATTAAATGCTGCAAGCAACACACCTCCGCTGGTAGCCGTTTGGACAAGGAAGCAGTAAACTGGGCGGGTAGTGTTTCTTGGCTGTCGGGGGGCTAGGCGTGACCAGATCAAGCAAAAACCCTACCGCTGACGGCTCAATGGCCAAATCCATACCCAGCGTGCGGGTGAGCAGGTGGTTTTCCCTGAGAACCCGCGTGGTTTTGTTGGTGGTTTTGGCAGTCTTGCCCTCACTGTTTCTGATTTGGCGAACGGCTGTACTGGCCCGGCAGAACGAGCGAGATTTCCTGCGCCGCGACGCAATGGGATTGGCACGGCTTTCGGCGCTCGAGGAAGAACAACTGATAGGCCAGACGCGAGAGCTTTTGCGGGTGCTGGCCGAGAGTCAAGAGATCCGCCACCGGGATTGGGAAGCCTGCAGGCGGCTTATGGCCCGTATTCAAGCGCAGCACACCCGTTATCGCGACTTGGGGGTGATTACCGCTGATGGGCTTTTGGTTTGTAGCGCGAAAGCCCCTGACCTTCCGCGACCGGTGAAGGACCGCGAGCTCGTAGATCGGGCGCTGGCAGCAGGGGATCTAGCGGTGGGCCGGTTGCGGTGGGGTGAGAAAGCCGGAGGCTACAAGGTTGCCATGGATTTGCCTATTCCCGTCGAGAGCGGGGAGAAAGCCGCGGTGATATATGCCACCTTGAATGTGAGCTGGCTGCAGCAACGGGAGTGGCAAACCTTTGCCAGGCTCCCGGCGGGTTCCACACTTTGGAAGCTCGACCGCGATGGCCGGGTCATTGCCTGCTGGCCGGAAAACGAAGGAGATATCGGGAAAGAGCTGCCGTTCCCCGAGGTGCTACAAGCGCTTCACCGCCACGCCGATGGGGTGGTGGAAACCCGCGGCAATGGGGGGGTGGCTGGGGTATTCGCTTTCGCTCCGGTGCGCACGACCTTCAACGGCGGGGAAATGTACGTGGTGTTGGGCATCCCCCGAGAGGCCCTTTTCGCCGATATTGACCGCGCCCTGCGGCGGGACCTGCGGTTGCTATCGCTGCTGGCCCTGGCCGCCTTTGCTGTGGCTTGGCTGGGGAGCGACTACTTTTTGCTCCGGCGAATTCGAGCTTTAACGAACGCTTCCCGTCGCTTGGCCGAGGGTGACCTCAGTACGCGCACAGGGATTTCCTACGGACCCGGTGAGCTGAGCCAACTGGCCAAGGCTTTTGACACCATGGCGGAAGCCCTTGAGGAGCGCGAGTCTGCCCTGCGCGCCAGCGAGGAGCGGTACCGCCGCCTCTTCAACGAGGCACTGACCGGGAACTTCGTTTCCCGCCCTGACGGCAAGCTCTTGGCCTGCAATGAAGCTTTCGCGCGAATCCTCGGCTTCAGTTCGGTGGAGGAAGCGCTCAACACCGACCTCGTTTCGATTTACCTGAAACCCGAGGACCGAGCGGAAATGCTAGCGCGCCTTCGCGCTGAACGCCGGCTGGAGTTTCACGAGATGGAGCTGCGAAGGAGGGACGGCCAAACCGTTCGGGTGCTGGAACACGTCATTGGCACTTTCGACGAGGCCGGCGAACTTGTGCAGCTCCACGGCTACATGATCGACATTTCAGAGTTGCGACGGGTGGAAGAGCAGCTCCGGCAAGCCCAGAAAATGGAGGCTATTGGCCGCCTGGCGGGGGCGGTGGCCCATGACTTCAACAACATCCTGCAGGCGTTGCTCAGCCAGGTGCACCTTGTGGAAGGGGCGGCCAATGACCCCCAGCGGGTGCGGGAGCTGGCCCGCGACATTGCTGAGCAGGCGCAACGGGGGGCGGCGCTTACCCGTCAGCTGCTGATTTTTTCCCGCCAGCAGCCAACGCAATGGGAGCTTTTGGACCTCAACGAGGTGGTGCAGACGGCCATGCGCATCCTGCGGCGCCTGGTGCGGGAAAACATCGCCACTGATGTGGAGGTTGCTGCCGAGCCGTTGGTCGTTAAAGCCGACCGTGGCCAGCTGGAGCAGGTGCTGATGAACCTGGTGGTCAACGCTTGCGATGCAATGCCCACGGGGGGACGCCTGGCGATTCGCACGGGGGGCGACCCTGGGGATTGGGTTTGGCTGGAGGTGGAAGACTCCGGCACTGGAATTCCTGAGGATATCCGCGACCGCATCTTTGAGCCTTTTTTCACCACCAAGCCGCGGGAGAAGGGCACGGGTCTAGGGCTGTCGGTGGTTCACGGAATCGTTACGGGCCACGGCGGTCGCATCGAGGTAACCTCCGAAGTGGGGCGGGGAAGCGTTTTCCGGGTTCTGTTGCCGCGCCAACGGGAGGAGGTTTCGGGTCCCCGCGCCTCCACTCGAGGGGAACCGGCTCAGCTTCCCCAGGGGCAAGGCGAAAGGGTGCTGCTAGTAGAAGACGAGGAGGGCGCGCGCACGGCCCTTCAGCAGATCTTACTGGCGCTCGGTTACGAGGTAGTGGCGGTAGCGAGTGGGGAAGAAGCCCTTCAGCTACCCCCCGAGGCACCTTTTCATCTTCTGCTCACGGATCTCTTGCTGCCTGGCGTTGACGGACCGACGGTGGCCCGCGAGCTGCGGCAGCGCTGGCCAAACCTTGAGGTCCTCATGATGTCGGGCTATGCCGAGGACGAAGCGGTTCGGCGTGGGATCAGTGCTGGGGAGATACGCTTCCTGCAGAAGCCCTTCGACATGCCTACGCTGGCGCGGGAATTGCGCCTGGCCTTGGAAGGGCGGGGCAAAAGCCACTAGCTGCATTTGCCCTATGCGCCATCGTTTGTTGCAGAGGGCTTCTCGACCTTGAGCCGTCTTTCAGTTTCGTCCTGTTGGTGGCTTTGTGATCCTCAAAACAGTGCGCTGAGTAGCTACAAAGCGGCATCCTTGAGGGTTGCGTGGGGGTGCGGCCAGCAAGGAAATTCAAAACACCTCGCAGCTCCCAGGCTGAGAGGCGAGGCGGAAGGCGAAGTAATGTGAAGGCGGCGCTGAGGACGGCTCAGGACCCGGCAACTCCGGTGGTGGCGCCGTGGCATTTTTTGTACTTCTTGCCGGAGCCACAAGGGCAGGGGTCGTTGCGGCCCACTTTGGGCACGGTGCGGCGCACGGTGGTGGGTGGGCCGGAGGTGGGGGAGTGCTGGGCTTCCGGCCGCTCGCCGGCCAGGGCCGAGGCTTCCTCTTTGGTGGCGCGGATCGGGGTGACCCGCCGCCGCTCGGGGACCCGCTCCACCAGCTCCACCCGGAACAGGTACTGCACCACCTGGTCTTCCACCCGCTCCATCATGTCCTGGAACAGCTCGAAGGATTCTCGCTTGTACTCCACCAACGGATCCCGCTGGCCGTAAGCCCGCATGCCAATGCCTTCTTTGAGGTGGTCCAGGGCCAGGAGGTGGTCCTTCCATTGCGAGTCAAGCACCGAGAGCATGATGTAGCGGGTAAGTTGCGCAAAGGCTTCGGCCCCGATGGTTTTTTCCCGTTGTTCGAAACGGGCTTCCACCGCCGCGTTGATGGCTTCTTCCAGCTGGGCGCGGGTGACGGTTTCCCAGGAGATGTCGGTGGCGGCCAGGTTAAGGCCGAAGAAGTTTTCCAGCTCGTGTTCCAGGCCGGCGCGGTCCCACTCCTCGGGCTCTTTGTCCTCGGGGCAGTAGGTGTCCACCAGCGAACCCACAATGTCGTGGGCGGCCCGCAGCACCCACTCCCGCCCCTCTTTGCCCTCAAGGATGCGTCGCCGCAAGCTGTACACCGCTTCCCGCTGGCGGTTCATGACGTCGTCGTACTGCAAGAGGTGCTTGCGGATTTCGAAGTTTCGGCCTTCCACTTGCTTTTGCGCTCGTTCGATGGAGCGGGTGACCATGCGCGACTCGATGGGCACGTCCTCTTCCATCCCCAGCCGGCGCATCCACTCCCGCAGAGAGTCCGATGCAAAGATGCGCATGAGGTCGTCTTCGAGAGAGAGGATGAAGCGCGATTCGCCGGGGTCCCCCTGGCGGCCGGAGCGGCCCCGCAGCTGGTTGTCAATGCGCCGGGCCTCGTGGCGTTCGGTGCCGAGGATGAACAAGCCTCCGGCGGCCAACACCTTTTCCCGTTCCTCGGCGCAGAGCTTGCGGTACTTCTCCAGGGCTTTAGCGTAACCTTCCGGATCCTTTTGCGGATCCGCCTCGGCCTTGGCCAAGCCCTCGGGGTTGCCGCCGAGGATGATGTCGGTACCGCGGCCGGCCATGTTGGTGGCAATGGTGACAGCCTTGTAGCGGCCGGCTTGCGCCACAATTTGCGCTTCCCGCTCGTGGTACTTGGCGTTCAAAACCACGTGGGGGATGCCGCGACGCTTCAGCATTTCCGAAAGCTTCTCGGATTTCTCAATGGACACCGTGCCCACCAGCACCGGCTGCCCCTTCTGGTGCAGCTCCACGATCTGGTTGACCACCGCCTTCCACTTTTCCTTTTCGGTGCGGTAAATGACGTCGGGGTGGTCTTTCCGAATCATGGGCTTGTTGGTGGGGATCACCACCACGTCCAAGCCGTAAATGTGGGCAAACTCCTCCGCTTCGGTTTCCGCTGTACCGGTCATGCCGGCCAGCTTTTCGTACATGCGGAAGTAGTTTTGCAGGGTGATGGTGGCCAGGGTCTGGTTTTCCGCCTCGATCTTGACCCCTTCTTTGGCCTCCACCGCCTGGTGCAAACCATCGGACCAGCGGCGCCCCGGCATGAGGCGGCCGGTGAACTCGTCCACGATGATGACCTGGCCGTCCTTGACGATGTAATCCCGATCCCGCTGGTAAAGGGTGTGGGCGCGAAGGGCTTGCTGCACCGCGTGTAGGATTTCGATGTTGTTGGGGTCGTAAAGGTTGGAAACGCCCAGGAGCTTTTCGCACTTGGCCACGCCCTCTTCGGTGAGGGTGGCGGTGTGGGCTTTTTCGTCCACCACGTAATCGCCGGTGGTGGACCTGTTGCCGTACTTGTCGCGGATTTCTTCGCCGCGCACCAGTTTGGGGATGATGCGGTCCACCTGGTAGTAAAGATCCACGGAAAGCTCGGAGGGACCGGAAATGATGAGCGGGGTGCGGGCTTCGTCAATGAGGATGGAGTCCACCTCGTCCACGATGGCGTACACGTGGCCGCGCTGGACCATGGCAGAAAGCTCAAACTTCATGTTGTCCCGCAGGTAGTCGAAGCCAAACTCGTTGTTGGTGCCGTAGGTGATGTCGGCCCGGTAGGCTTCCTGCCGCTCGGCGTCACCCATTTGGTTTTGAATGCAGCCGACAGTGAGCCCCAGGAACTTGTAAATGGTGCCCATCCACTCGGCGTCGCGGCGGGCCAGGTAATCGTTGACCGTAACCACATGCACGCCGCGGCCGGTGAGGGCGTTGAGGACCACCGGCAGGGTGGCCACCAGGGTCTTACCTTCACCGGTCTTCATTTCGGCAATCTTGCCTTCGTGGAGCACGATGCCACCGATGAGCTGGACGTCAAAGTGCCGCATGTTCAAGGTGCGGCGGGCCGCCTCCCGGACGATGGCAAAAACCTCCACCAGGTACTGGTCCAAAACCGCCTGCACGTGCTTTCGGCGCTCAATGGCGTTTTCCGGGAGCGGATGAATGGCGTTTTGGATTTCCTGGCGGATAGCAGCAATTCGCGCCTTCAGCTGCTCGTCGCTTTGCTTTTGGGCCTCCGGCTCGCGGGCGTTAATGGCCGCCACCAGAGGCGCCAGCCGCTTCATCTCCCGCTCGTGTTTGGAGCCTAAGAAAAGCTCGATGACCTTATCCACAACCCCAGGCATACCCACCTCGAACCTAGCACTTTACCCCGGCCTCAGGAGAGGCGCAAGCGCTGGAGGCTTTGCACCTTCGCACAAACCAGAGGTGCTCTGGCCCCGGAGGTGGTCAGACTTAAAAGAGCGTTCCGGGTTCGGTGGATGGACTTTGTTCGCTTCACGGCTTGTGGGATGATAGGCGCCGAGGGGAACAGGCTATGCGGGTGAAGGTGGTCCTTGAAGCCAGCGAGGAGGGTGGCTACACGGTGTACGTCCCTTCCTTGCCCGGGTGCATCAGTGAAGGGGAGACGGTGGAAGAGGCTTTGAGGAACATTCGCGAAGCCATCGAGCTTTACCTCGAGCCGGTGGATGACGATTTGGTCATGGAAGAGGCGGCTTTGGTGCAGGAAATTGAAGTGTGAGCAAACTGCCCAGCTTGCCCTACCAGCGCATTATCCGTGCCCTGCAGAAGGCTGGTTGGGTCGTGGTTCGCCAGCGGGGAAGCCATATCCGCTTGCAAAAACGAGTCCAAGGCGAACTCCTGAAGATTACGGTTCCGGCGCACCATCCGGTTAAGCGCTCGACACTGGCGCATATCCTTAAACAGGCGCGTGTTGACCTGGAGGAGTTCTTGAGCTTGGTGTGATTGCAGTTTCACCCCGGGCTTCCCGCAGGGCACCACAGCGGAAGCGAATCCGATATAAGTGGCTCCCGGCTCTAAGGGCCGTCCAGGCCTTTCCGTCTGTCTCCCCTTGCCGGATTAACGCTCGGCGCCTAACATCACGGTTATGAACCAGCAAGCTTTACCCACCAGCGACCAACTGAAGTCCCTCTTGCGGCAGGGGATTTTCGCGGTGCAGCAGCGGGATTGGGAGGAAGCCTACGAGGTGCTTGGGGAAGCCCTGGACGGCTATCGCCAGCGAGGGGAAAAGATTCCCGCTCTGGTTCTTTCGTACTACGCCCTGGCGCTCGGCATGCACACGCACAAGTTCAAGCAGGCCATTGAGTTTTGTCAGTCCGCATTGGCCACTGAGCCGGCGCGGGTGGAGCACTACGCCAACCTAGCTCAGCTTTACGTTGCCGCGGGTTTTCGAAGGAAAGCGGTGGAAGCCATAAGCCGTGGCTTGGATGTGGATGGCACCTACCCACGGCTTTTGCAGCTGCGGGCCACGTTGGGTTGGCGGCGGCCGCCGGTCATTCGGTCGCTTTCCCGGGACCACTGGCTCAACATCTTTTTGGGCAAGGTGCGCCACGCGATTAACCCCCCCAAACTGGAGGTGGTCACGGTAAAGCGCTCCAAAAAGGGCACAAGCGCCGGTCCGCATTAGGGGCGTTGGGGAATCACACAGCGAAATCCGGTGAAAAGCCAGCGCTCGGAAGGCTTTAGGCTGGAGCGGTAAGAAAGGCGCAAACGTCCGGGATCAGAAGTAAAGGAGCCCCCCCGCACCACCTTTTTTTGCCCCTGCTCGGGACCCTGGGGGTCGCGGTCGGGGCTTTGGGCGTAGTAGTCCTCCTGGTACCAATCCAGACACCACTCCCACACGTTGCCGAGCATGTCGTAAAGGCCGAAGCCGTTGGCCGGGAAAGAACCGACGGGAGCGGCCTTGGCAAACTGGTCCCGGCCCCCAAGGCCGTCGTAGTTGGCTTCGTCCCGGGTGATCTCGCTGCCCCGGGGGTAGCGGGTGCCGCTTGTCCCGCCCCGCGCCGCGTACTCCCACTCTGCTTCCGTGGGGAGGCGGCCCGAAAGCCAGCGGCAAAAGGCCTGGGCTTCATCCCAGGTGACGTTGACCACGGGGTAGTCATCCCCGGACCAGGAGGGTTGTTCAGGCATAGCCATACCGATGGCTTCGGTAAAAGCGCGGAACTGCGCCACGGTTACCTCGGTTTTGCCAATCCAAAAGGGAGAGAGCACGATGGCCCGGCGAGGTTGCTCGTCGGCGGAGCACCAGCTATCGCCCTTCACACAGCCCCGTTCAAAGCTTCCCCCCGGGAGGTGAACTACCGTGAGCGGCACCTGGGTGAGGGTCTTTTCTTGAAGGGCAGCGGGTGTGGTGGTTGGCGGAGTAGTTTGCGGTGGGCTGGGAGTGGGCGGGGGCACGCTGGGAGCTTCGGTTGCTGGCGTGGGCGCGGCTGCGGTGGCCGGTGTGGGTGCGGCTTCGGTTGGCGGCGGAGGGGCTGGGGTTTTGACGGTGAGCTCTTCCGCTTGAGCATCCCGGGCACAGCGGAAGCCTACGGCGTCGGAAGCGGTGTCCTCAGGCAAGCGCCCGCGGTTGGATACCCGCAAGGACAGGGGAGGGGTGTTCCAAGCGCCTCCCTTGGTGACTTTCAAGCTCCCGCCGGTCACCGGTGCTTGGGTCTTGGGCGGATGGGGCGTGTAGCTGTCCGCGACCCACTCCCAGACGTTACCCGCCAAGTCGTAGAGACCTTGACTGGTGGCGGCAAACGATGCCACCGGGGCCAAGCCAGGAAAGCGGTCCTTGCCTCCGATGCCGCTGAAGTTTGCGCGGTCGTGATCGAGGGCGGCGCCGGTTGGATACGCGGCTTGGGGGTCGTCCCCGCGGGCGGCAGCTTCCCATTCGGCTTCGCTCGGGAGCCGCTTGCCGAGCCAAGCGCAGAAGGCGGCGGCATCGTGGTGCGTGACGTTGACGACGGGCATCTTTCCAGTGTTCCCCGGCGGCTGGGGTGGTACCGATCTCCCTGTTACGGCGGCAAAAGCCCGGAACGCGTCGAGGGTTACCTCGGTGGCGTCGATCCAAAACGGTTTCAGAGCCACCCACCCGCCGGGTTTCTCGTCAGTCAGGCAGGCCGTATCTTGAGGGCCGCACCCCACCCAAGCTTGGGGGGTGGTGACGAGCACCATGTCTTGGGCTGCAAGGTTCGAGGCTGCCAGGACCAGGCTTACAGCGAGGGCAAGCCAACTTTTCATAGGCCCAGTCTAGCCCACGGTACCGATGCTTAGAACCCGGCACAGGAAAACCACCAACGGTGGAATGACCGCTAAACCCACAAGGTCCAGAAAAACCCCGTGGCGAAGCATGTCTGTTACCCGAATAAGCCCTGAGCTGTAGACGATGGCGTTGGGTGGGGTGGAAACCGGCAACATGAAGGCAAGGCTGGCCGCCACCGCAGCGGCCATCGTGGGTGGAACCGGGTTGACACCGGCTGCTTGGGCGGCGGCAATAGCCAAGGGGCAGACCACGGTGGCGGTCGCGGTGTTGGAGGTTGTTTCGGTCAAAACAAGGGCTGCGAAGGCAAAGAGGTAGCTCAAGGACAAAACGTCCCGGGCGCCAGTTAGGGTCACAAGGCTCTCGCCGGCTTTGGCTGCCAAGCCGGTTTTAAAAAGCTGGTTTCCCAGGGAAAGACCACCGCCGAAAAGCAAAAGCGTTCCCCAATCAATGGCTTTGGCCTCACGCCAACTCAAGGTGAACTCAAGCTTGTCCCACCGCACCGGAAGCACGAACAAGAGGGTTGCCGCCAGAATCGCCACCGCTCCCTCCGGGAAGGTTTGGAAAGCCTCCCGGGCCCAAGGGTGCCCTTCCCCAAGGGTAAAAGCGAGGGTCCCGGGTAAAAGCCATAGGGCCACAGCGAGGAAAAACGCGAGCACCACGTTGCACTCCCTCACCGAGAAGGGTGGCAACTCGGCGCGGAGCGCTTCGGGGCTTCCCACGGGGGTTTTGTGCCTAGCTTGTCGCCCCAAGTGCGTCACGCACAGCGCCAGCATGAGCAGGGCTACCGGCACCCCCACGCCCATCCACTGGAAAAAGCTCACGCGCAAGCCGGAAAGTTTTTGCAGTTGGCCAATGGCAATGAGGTTTGGTGGGCTCCCCACGGGCGTGCCGATGCCACCAATGGAGGCTGTGTACGCGATGGTCAGGAGAAGCGCCGTAGCCAACGGCGAGCGGCGCCCGGAGCTGGTGTTCTCCAAGGATCGGGCAACGGCAAGGGCCAGGGGGTAAAGCATGGCAGCGGTGGCGGTGTTGGAAAGCCACATGGAAACCGCGGTACCCAAGAACCCCATGGCCGCAACGATCCGGAACGGGCTCTTTATGACCCAGCGCCAGGAGAGCACCGAAAGCGCCAAGCGGCGATCCAAACCCGAAGCGACGGTGCCTTCAGCCAGGATAAAGCTCCCTAAAAAAAGGAAAATCACCGGGTCGGCAAAAGGAGAAAACAGCGCCGTTGGTGTGTCGGTGTGCAGCACCACCAAAAGCGTTGGTCCCAAAAGGGCGGCAACCGGGAGCGGCACCGCTTCCGTCACCCACCACAGAAGCACCCAAAGCACCACGGCCAGGGTTGTGCGCTGGGAGGCGTTGACGGTAGGCGGGGTCAGAACGTACGTGGCAGCAAAAGCGAGGGGGCCAAGCCCGAGGCCGAGGCGGCCGCGCCAGTGCTCGAAGCGTTGCTCTCCTTCCGAAAGCTGGTACCTTAGCGCTTCCTTCTCCTTTCTCACCATGGTGGTGACACTTTACGCCAATTGGCACCATAGCGTAAAGGCCAGGCCCATGGGTGGCGGTCCCATAGAGCCCGGGGCGAGCCTTGCGGGGAGATTTGCGAGACAGAGGTACACATACGGATTGGGGCGCGAAGAAGCTCCGTGTTTCGCTGGTATGACAAACCATTTGCAAAGCCTGTCGCTGCCAGCTAAAGGCGGTCGTACTCTGGGCAGTTTCACACGTAGCGAGCGGCACCTTGACGAGTCCGGCCAGATGAGTTTTAATACCAAAAAAAGGCCAATGGTGGCCGGAAAGGGGGGATAAATGAGACTAAATCGGTCGTTATTGATTTGGTTTTTGATAGCGGCGCCGCTTGCCGCTTGGGCCTCCTTTTCCATTTCCCTGGGGAGCCTAAGCAGCGGGTGGAGCGGGGTCGCCGGCGATGCGGCGGGGACCATGGTTCGAACCACCAGCGATGGCGGGTTCGTCGTGGCTGGTTACACCTTTGTAGGCCCCCTCGGTCGCCCCGACGCGTGGGTGTTGAAGTTCGACAGCAGCGGAGCTCTCCAGTGGCAAAAAGCCTACGGCGGGGGGGCTTACGACCGGGCAACATCCATCGAGCCCACCAGCGATGGCGGCTTTATCGTGGGTGGAACAACAAGCTCATTTGGCTTGACTTCCGGCATTGACCCAGACTACAACGTTTGGGTCTTCAAGATTGACGCCAGCGGCAACCTGCAATGGCAGCGCTACTTTGACAGCCCAACAGACGTGGATAGCTCCGATCGGATCGTCAGAGTTGTCCCCGTGCAGGGAGGTTACTTGGTCGCAGCGGAGTACTGGGTTGACCCTAGTGTTGGGCAGGATGATGTTTGGATCATCAAGCTTGACAATGGCGGAAACGTGCTTTGGCAAAAAACCGTTGGTGGCACAGACAATGAGTCGCCTTGGGACATTCGCCCCACCGGCGACGGCGGCGCCGTTGTGGTTGGGTACACGTGGACCGGCATTATCGTTGACTGCTGGCTTTTGAAGCTGGACGCTTCCGGGAGCATACAATGGCAAAAGCGCTATTCGATTAATTCAACCGCGCAACCCGAGTACGGCACGAGCGTGGTTCCCACCTCCGACGGGGGCTACCTTTTCGTCGGTTACGAAGAAGCAGGGGCTGCTCGTTATCCGTTGGCGTTCAAGCTCGATAGCAACGGCAACGTCGTGTGGCAAAAGCGGTACTTCCCTCAATCTGGCCTTCCATACCCTATCTCGATCCCGAAAGAAGTTCAAGTAACGTTTGACGGCGGCTACATCGTTGCCGGCTCCACTTCCTTGCCCGGCGAGCCTGCTGGCTGGCTCATGAAGTTGGACGCCTCGGGAAACGTGGTGTGGTCCAAAGCTTACGGTGGCCTTTCCAACGCCGCCTTGGCTTCGGTTCTCCCTACGGCAAGTGGGTACGTAGCCGCTGGCGCCTTTAGCGTCAGTGAAGGTGACGTTTCGACCCCCCTCCAACTTTGGGTTCTGGGGGTGGATTCTTTAGGGAACCTGGGAGGCGCTTGCCCCGTGCAGGAGCTCGTCACTTCTGTGGACACGGGGTTTTTTGTCAACGGCACCATGCTCCCCGAGGCCGTGCCTACACCCCCAACCGCCATCGACCCACCCACAGTGACTCAAACCACGCTGGTTCCAAAGGACGTCTGCGTGGCGACGAGCTCTGCCGACATGCAAGCTCAAAACACTTATGCGCCACCCCTTGGTCCCGGATTGAGCTACCCGCTTAGCTTCTCCTGCGTGAACCAAGGACCCGATCCCGCGACTAACGCCGTGTGCACCATTAGCGTTTCCGCTGGCAACGCCTCAACCCCGAGCTGCTCGCCACCAACACCTGTTGCCTCCCTTCCGGCGAACGCCACGATCACCTGTACCTACACCTTCACGGCGCCAGGAGCTCAGGGCGGCGGTGACACCCCCGAAACCGGCGTCACCTTCACGGTCACGGCCAGCTCCGACACCCCCGACCCAAACGCTGCCAACAACACCGCCACGACAACTTGGGCCAACCCCATTCCCATCGTGGATGCGTTAAACGATGCCGGAAGCTTTCCCGCCAACACCGTTGCCACCTTCAACGTGGGGTCGAACGACCAGTACGGGGCGGGGTCCTTGCCGTCGTCCCCGGCCCCAACGTTTACGCTGATTGGGGGCACCACGTGCGGCGGTGCCAGCATCAACAGCGCCGGTGTGGCCACGTTCAACGTGCCGGCGTCGGGGACGTGCACGGTGGAGTACCGGGTGTGCGTGCTTTCCGGGTGCGACACCGCCATGCTCACGGTCACGGCGCAGCAAGTGGAATCCATTCCCACCCTGCAGGAGTGGGGGATGTTGGCCTTGACGCTTCTTGTGGCGAGCACGGCGGTGCTTGTTCTGCGCCGGCGGGTGCTGGCAAGCTAACGGCTACCTCTCCTCGCGTTCGTTCCGGCGGGCTCGGGCCCGCCGGTTTTTTCGCACCACCGGCAGCGCCAGCTTTGGCGCGCCGGCTTTGAAGCGCCGGCTTTGGAGCGCCGGCTTCCAGCCGGCAAAAATAAGGACGAAAGCATCTTCTTTAGCCGGCAAGGATGCCGGCGCTCCCAATGCGTTTTCGAGCGGCCCCCCGCATCGGAAGCTCTCGAGCGGCCCCGCGGGTGGGAGCTCCTTTGAGGTAGCGCGGGGTCTTGACAAGGAGGGGGTGGCGTTTTACTATTTTTACGTGAAACTGCGTTGCCGTTCGGACCCACAATCCAGAAGTTGGGGCTTGCAGGCCGGAGCGAGACCAGGGAAAGGAGGCCGAGTGTTTGGTCTGGCGTCCACTGGGATTTTGGTTTTTGGTTCGAGGGCCTGCGCTCACGGCCATGGTCGTGGGCAAGAAAGAAAAGGAGGCAGAAGGGAGGAGCTGACGATGGCACCAGGAGGAAGGCTTTTAGGGCTGTTTGTCATTCTCGCCGTGGGATTTTGGGCACTGCCGCCAGTTTTGGCGGAGGTTACCCAGGCGGAGGTGACGGGGGCGTTGGGAGGTTTGCCCCGGGGGTTTGTGGCAAACCGGGGGCAGTGGGATTCGCGGGCGGCGTGGTCGGCGCCGGGGTTTTACGGGAGCACGTGGGTCACGAGGGACGGTGAGCTGCGGCATGTGCTGGTGGCTCGCGGCGACTGTCGGGAGGAGGAGACCAAGGGCGAGGCGCTCGTGCGTGGGCGGGAAAAGCCGTGCCCTGGGCGGTCGTGGGTGGTTTCGGAAAGGTTTGTGGGGGGGAAGGTCACGGTCATGGAAGGGCAGGATCCCTTGCCCACGCAGGTGAGTTACTTTTTGGGCAATGACCCGGCGAAACACCGGTCGGGGCTTGCCACCTACGGGCGGCTTTCCCTTGGGGAAGTGTGGCCTGGGGTGAGGGTGGAGCTTGTGGCCACGCAGAAGACCGTGGAGAAGGTGCTGGTTGTGGGTCCTGGGGTGGATCCTTCGGTGATTCGCGTGGCTGTGGGCGGTGCCCAGGCGGTCAACATCAACGCCAAGGGTGAGCTGGTGGTGACGACCGGTTACGGGGATGCGGTGCTTTCCAAGCCGGTGGCGTGGCAGGAGGCGGGTGGGGTGAAGAAACCCGTAGAAGTCAGCTACCGCTTGGATGTTCAACGCAAAAGCTACACCTTTGCCCTGGGCCCTTACGACCGGACCAGGCCAGTAACCATTGACCCCATCCTGCAATCCACGTACTTGGGGGGAAGTTCCTCGGACCAAGCCTACGCTCTTGCCCTTGCAAGCTCCGGGGATGTGTACGTGGCGGGAGAAACCTTTTCAACGAACTTCCCCGGCACCGCAGGCGGGGCGCAGGCGAGCTTCGCCGGTGGATATGACGCTTTTGTGGCCCGGCTTAACGGCACGCTCACGAGCCTGACCCAAGCCACCTACCTGGGTGGATCCTCGGGCGATTTCGCCTCAGCCCTTGCCCTTTCCGGCGCCGGGGACGTCTACGTGGCGGGATTCACCCTTTCAACGAACTTCCCCGGCACCGCAGGCGGGGCGCAGGCAAGCAAGGGCGGTGGATCTGACGCCTTTGTGGCTCGGCTTAACGGGACGCTCACGAGCCTTACCCAAGCCACTTACCTTGGTGGATCCTTTGACGAATCGGCCTACGCCCTTGCCCTTGGGAGCTCCGGGGATGTGTACGTGGCGGGATACACCGATTCATGGAACTTCCCCGGCACCGCAGGCGGGGCGCAGGCGAGCTTCGGCGGCGGACTTCGTGACGCCTTTGTGGCCCGGCTCGACAGCACCCTCGCTTCTCTTATGCAATCCACTTACCTGGGTGGATCCTTGGCCGAATCGGCCTACGCCCTTGCCCTTGGGAGCTCCGGGGATGTGTACGTGGCGGGAGAAACCCGTTCAACGAACTTCCCCGGCACCGCAGGTGGCGCGCAGGCGAGCAACGGCGGATCTTGGGACGCCTTTGTGGCCCGGCTTAACGGCACGCTCACGAGCTTGACCCAAGCCACCTACCTGGGTGGAAGCGGTGGTGAGTTCGAACCCGCCCTTGCCCTTTCCAGCTCCGGGGATGTGTACGTGGCGGGGGACACCGATTCAACGAACTTCCCCGGCACCTCAGGCGGGGCGCAGGCGAGCTTCGCCGGTGGATATGACGCTTTTGTGGCGCGGCTCAACGGGGCCCTCACGAGCCTTACCCAAGCCACCTACCTGGGTGGAAGCGGTGCTGAGTCCGGACCCGCCCTTGCCCTTTCCAGCTCCGGGGATGTGTACGTGGCGGGACAGACCTTGTCGCTGAATTTCCCCGGCACCGCAGGCGGGGCGCAGACAACCAACGCTGGCTTCTCTGACGCCTTTGTGGCGCGGCTTACCGGCACGCTCACGAGCCTTACCCAAGCCACGTACCTAGGCGGAAGCGATGTTGACGGTGCCTCAGCCCTTGCCCTTTCCAGCGCCGGGGATGTGTACGTGGCGGGACGAACCTATTCAACGAACTTCCCCGGCACCTCAGGCGGGGCGCAGGCGAGCAATGGCGGTCAATCTGACGCCTTTGTGGCGCGGCTCACGGCGGATCTTGCGGCGGCGGCGCAATCAGCCGACATGCGAGCCAACACGCCAAGCGTGCCGCCGTCGTTGGGCCCAGGTGGGAGCTACCCCCTTTTCTTTTCCTGCACCAACAACGGCCCTGATGCCGCCACCAACGCCACCTGCGGGATTTCGCCGTCGGTGGGCACCGTTTCGGGTGTGAGCTGCTCTCCGAGCGTGCCCGTGGCGTCCCTCGCAAGCGGCAACACCATTTCCTGCACCTGCATCTTCACGGCGCCAGGAGCTCAGGGCGGTGGCAACACCCCCGAAACCGGCGTCACCTTCACGGTCACGGCCAGCGCGAGCACCACCGACCCCAACACGACCAACAACACCGCCACCAGCGGCGCCACGCCCATTCCCATCGTGGATGCGGTAAACGATGCGGGAAGCTTTCCCGCCAACACCGTTGGGGCCACCTTCAACGTGGGGTCGAACGACCAGTACGGGGCGGGGTCCTTGCCGTCGTCCCCGGCCCCAACGTTTAGTCTCCTCGGGGGCACCACGTGCGGCGGTGCCAGCATCAACAGCGCCGGTGTGGCCACCTTCAACGTGCCGGCGTCGGGGACGTGCACGGTGGAGTACCGGGTGTGTGTGCTTTCCGGGTGCGACACCGCGACGCTTTCGGTTACGGCCCAGCAAGTAGAAGCGATTCCCACCTTGCAGGAGTGGGGGATGCTGGTGTTGACGCTCCTTGTGGCGAGCACGGCGGTGCGTGTTCTGCGCCGGCGGGTGCTGGCAAGCTAACGGGTACCTCTCCTCGCGTTTGTTCCGGCGGGCTCGGGCCCGCCGGTTTTTTTCGCACCACCGGCAGCGCCAGCTTTGGAGCGCCGGCTTTGGAGCGCCGGCTTCCAGCCGGCAAAAAGAGGAGAAAAGCATTTTTTTAGCCGGCAAGGATGCCGGCGCTCCCAGTTTATCCGGCGAGGACGCCGGCGCTCCCAGTGGCAAGCACCTCCCCGCATCGGGGGTCTTTTCGGGGGTGGGAAAACGGACCCGGCGTCGGGCTTTGCTCGCGCCGGCGTGGGGGTGTGGGGGGCTTAGCGCACGGCGGGCGGGGTGGGCTGTGCGCGGCCCCCCGCATCAGAAGACCGCCGGCTTCCAGCCGGCGAAAAGAGGATAAAAGCATTTTTTTAGCCGGCAAGGATGCCGGCGCTCCAAGTTTATCCGGCGAGGACGCCGGCGCTCCCAGTAAGGAGCACTGCCCCGCGTTGGGGGTTCTTGGGGGTATTTTCGGGGGTGGGGAAAAAGAAGCGAGGGCTAGCTTTGCTAGCCCGAGCGGTGGGGGTTCGGGGGGCAAAGCGAGCGGCCGGGCGGGGGAGCGCGAGCGGCCTCCCGCATGAGATAACCGCGGGCGAAGCGCGGCTTTGCCGCGCTGAGCGTGGGGGTGCGGGGGGCTAAGCCGGCCGCGGAGGGTTGGGTGGGCTGCGGCCGTGCCCCCCGCGTCAGAAGTTCGGCGAGGACGCCGGCGCTCCCAGTGGCGAGCACTTCCCCGTGCCGGGGGTTCTTTTGGGGGGCGGGCAAAATGAGCGCGCGTCCGGCTTTGCCGGCGCGCGCGTGGGGGCTCGGGGGGCAGACCCAGCACCACTCCGCAGGCACTTCCTGAAAGCAGGAGCGGATGTTCCCTGCGCTAAAAGCCGTTTCCACAACGCGAGGAGCTTTTGCGGAGTGGTGCTGGGGCCCCCCGCGTAATGAGCAGCGGCCGCAGGGAACTTCATGTCTTTTCCGCGTAAGATGGGATCATGAAGGGCAAAAGATGGCTGTGGGTTGTGGTGGTGGTGGGGGCTGCGGTCCTTTTCTGGTTTTTGGCGCGCAGTTCCAGGCCGGTGGAGGTGGAAACGACGCGGGTGGAGCGGGGGGCGGTGGAGGAAATCGTGGCCAACACCCGCGCTGGGACCGTAAAAGCGCGGCTCCGGTCCAAGCTTTCGCCGCAGACCGGGGGGTTGGTGGTTGCCCTCCCCCATCGCAAGGGCGAGCGGGTAGCTGCCGGGGATTTGCTCCTCAAGCTGGACGACCGAGTGCAGAGGGCCCAGCTCGAGCTGGGGGAAAAGGAGCTCCAAGCTGCAAGGTCTCGGGCCCAGGAGGCGTGCGAAGCGGCGGAGTTGGCAAAGCGCGAGTGGGCTCGGGGCCAAGCTTTGGCTTCCGAGGGGGTGGTGAGTGCCCAAAATCTGGACCTGTTGGCCTCTCGCCGGGACCAGAGCCAAGCGGCGTGTGTGGCTGCGCAGGCTATGGTCGAGCAAGCTCAGGCCCAAGTGCGCGTGGCCAAGGCGCAACTGGCTCTCACGGAGCTGCGGGCCCCTTTTTCGGGGATTGTTGCCGAGCTCTCAACGGAGGTGGGGGAGTGGATTACGCCGGCGCCTCCAGGGGTGCCCATCCCCCCGGTCATTGACTTGTTGGACCCCTCGTCCCTCTACGTGGTGGCCCCCATTGATGAGCTGGATGTGGCGCGGGTGGCAGTGGGGCAGGAGGTGCGGGTGAGCGTGGACCCCAGGCCGGGCGTCACCTTCTGGGGGAAGGTAACCAAGCTTTCCCCGTACATCCTCGACCTGGCCGAGCAAAACCGCACCGCCGATGTGGAGGTGGAGTTTAACGCCGGGCAGGACCTTTCTGGGGTTTTGCCGGGGGCCTCTGCCGATGTGGAAATCGTGGTTTCCCGCAAGGAAAACGCCCTGCGCATTCCCACTTCGGCGGTGGGCGAAGGGAAAAAGGTGTTGGTGCTGGATGGTGGAAGGCTTGTGGAGCGGCCGGTGACCACGGGCCTTGCCAACTGGCAGTACACCGAGGTGCTTTCGGGGCTGGCCGGGGGTGAGGAGGTGGTGGTTTCCCGGGATCGCCCGGAAATCAAGCCCGGCGTACGGGCGGTGGGCCGCTCATGATCCGTCTGGAAAACGTCACCCGGGTGTACCGCTTGGGTGAGGCCGAAGTACGGGCTTTGGCTGGGGTTTCGCTCACCATTCCCCAGGGGAGCTTCACCGCGCTGATGGGGCCTTCGGGTTCAGGAAAGTCCACGCTTTTGCACATCCTTGGGCTTTTGGATAGCCCCACCGGCGGACGCTACCTGTTGCAGGGTCGCGATGTGGGGGAGCTTTCGGATTCCGAGCGCACGCTTTTGCGGCGGCACACCATTGGCTTTGTGTTTCAGTTTTTTCATCTGTTACCGCGCCTGACGGCCTTGGGAAACGTAGAGCTGCCCATGCTGTTTGCCGGGTTTCCCCGCAGCGAGCGGCGGGAGCGGGCGGAAGCGGCGCTGGCAGCTGTGGGTCTGGCCCACCGGGCCTCCCATCGCCCCGACCAGCTTTCCGGAGGGGAGCGCCAGCGGGTGGCCCTGGCCCGGGCGGTGGTCATGCGCCCCAAGTTGCTTTTGGCCGACGAACCCACCGGCAACCTGGATCGAGCCTCCGCTCGGGAGATCATGGAGCTCATCTCCGGGCTTAACCGGGAAGGGCTCACGGTGGTGCTGGTCACCCACGATCGCGCCATTGCCGCGTATGCCGGTAGGGTCTTGCGGATGGCTGACGGTCAGGTGGTGGGCGAAGAGAGGCCATGAGCTTGCAGGACCTTTTGGCCTTTGCCCTGGGGGCCCTGCGCGGCCACCGCTTGCGCACGGCCCTCACGGTGCTGGGCATTGCTGTGGGCATTGGGGCGGTGGTGGCGCTCACCGCCCTGGGGGAGGGTGCCCGGCGGTACGTGGTGCAGGAGTTTGCGGCTTTGGGCTCCAACCTCTTGATCGTGCTGCCGGGCAGGGTGGAAACCTCGGGCGCCGCTCCCTACGGAGGGGTGCTGCGCGACCTCACCCTGGACGACTTTCAAGCTGTGGCCCGGGTGGCCGGGGTAAAAAAAGCAGCGCCGCTTGCTTCCGGAGCGGAAACCGTGCGCTTCGGTGACCTTTCCCGCTCGGTCCCGGTTCTGGGGACCACCGCCGATTTTGTGGCCGTTCGGCGGCTGGTGGTTTCCCAGGGGAGCTTTCTGCCGTCCAGGGACCCCCATGCCGGCGGCTTCGAAATCGTGCTGGGGTTTAAGGTTGCCCGGGAGCTCTTCGGCAGCCAGAGCCCTTTGGGGAAAACCGTGCGGGTGGGGCCTTACCGCTTTCGGGTGGTGGGGGTCCTGGCCCCCCGCGGGCGGGGTTTGGGCTTTGACTTTGACGAGCTGGTGTTCATCCCGGTGCGCACCGCCATGCGCATCTTTAACCGCACCTCGCTTTTCCGCATCTTGGTGGAGTGCCACGACCACCGGGAGATGAACACGGTGCGAAAGCGCGTGGAGGAGGAGCTTTACCGGCGCCACCGGGCCGAGGACGTTACGGTGGTGAGCCAGGAAGCGCTGGTGGAGGCGTTTTCCTCAATCCTGCGGGCGCTCACCTGGGCTTTGTCGGGGATTGCCGCGGTTTCGCTGCTGGTGGCCGGCATCGGCATCATGAACGTGATGCTGGTGGCCGTCACCGAGCGGCGGCGGGAAATTGGCCTGCTGAAAGCCGTGGGGGTCACCAACCATCAGGTTTTGATGGTGTTCCTGGCCGAGGCCTTGATTCTGGCGACGGTGGGCGGGGCCCTGGGTTTGGGTTTGGGGAGCGCCAGCGTGTGGGTGTTTGTGGGTTTTTACCCGAGCTTTCCCGCCACCACCCCTTCCTGGGCCTTTGCCACGGCGCTTGCGGTGGCCTTAAGCGTGGGTGGGCTTTTTGGCCTCTGGCCGGCGGCTCGGGCGGCTCGGGTTGACCCGGTGATGGCGCTTTCGGGAGGGAGGTAGGTGAGCTTCGGCAACCTCCTGCGCTTTGCCTGGCAGGCACTTTTGGCTCACCCCCTGCGCACCTCGCTTTCCGCCCTGGGGGTAGCGGTGGGGGTGCTGGCGGTTACCGCCCTGACCTCGCTGGGGGAGGGAACCCGCCGCTTCATCCTCGGCCAGTTCACCCAGTTTGGCACCAACCTCATTGCCATCAACCCCGGCAAGGTGAAAACCTTCGGCCTCCCCGGGGTGTTCGGAGGCGGTGTGCAAAAGCTCACCCTGGAGGACGCGGAGGTCCTGCGCCGCCTCCCCGGGGTGGACATGCTTACGCCCGTGGTGGTGGGTCAGGCCCGGGTGGAGGCGGGAAACCGGGGGCGGAGCGTCTTCGTGTACGGAACTGGGCCCGAGGCCACGAGAGTCTGGCGGTTCCACGTGGCCCAAGGAAGCTACCTGCCGCCTGTGGAGACCCACCGCCAGGCTTCGGTGGCGGTCCTGGGTCCGAAGCTGGCGCGGGAGCTTTTTGGCTCCGTCTCGGCTCTCGGCCAGAGGGTGCGTATTGGTGGTCGGCCTTTCCTGGTGGTGGGGGTCATGGAACCCAAAGGTCGCTTTTTGGGTTTCGATTTGGACGATGCGTGCTACATCCCGGTGGCTTCCGCCATGGCCCTGTTTCGGGCTTCGGAGCTCACGGAAATTGACGTCTCGGCGGTATCGGCGGAAGCCATTCCCGCTGTGGTGGAAGGTATCAAGAAGCTGCTTGCCGCTCGCCACCGGGGGCAGGAGGACTTCACCGTGACCACCCAGAACGAAATGCTGGACACCCTGGGCCGGGTCATGGACATCGTGACCGTGGCGGTTTCCGGGATTGCCGGCATTTCGCTGTTGGTGGGCGCCATTGGCATCCTCACCATCATGTGGATTGCCGTGCATGAACGCACGGCGGAAATTGGGCTTTTGCGGGCTTTGGGGGTCGAGCAGCGGACACTGGCCACGCTTTTCCTGCTGGAATCCGCGCTGGTGGCGGTGGCCGGAGGGCTTGCGGGGCTTGCGGCCAGTACGCTCCTGGGCGCGGTGCTGCGCACAGCCATTCCCGGCTTTCCCTTTGCCACCCCATCCTGGGCGGTGTTGGCGGGGCTGGGCTCCAGTTTGGGGGTGGGCCTGGCCGCTGGGGTTTTGCCCGCCCGCCGGGCCGCCCAGGTGGACCCGCTGGAAGCCCTGAGGGAGGAATGACACCGAAAGTCACCAGCCGGCCCCAGGTTGGAGCCGCAACAACCCTGCGAAGACTTGTGCCCCCAGAGGGAAAGGATGTAGGTGGCGGAAGCGGCAGTTATTGCTCAGGTGCCGCGCGGGTTTGGGGTTCCTTCTGAGGATGGGCCTCCTCCCAAAGGTTCTCCAGCACCGTCCAGCTTACAAAGCGCCAAGCCTTCTCGTAGAACCACACTCCTTCTCCGGTCACCACCGCGCTCAGCCACCCGAGGTTGTTAAGGACTCCCTGTGGAAACTGCCAACAGCGAACGTGCTGCTCGTCCTCCACTTCCAGGAGCGCCCCCAGCGGTTCCCAAGTGGCCGTACCCAGGAGCAGCTTTCCGTTTCTGTTTGCCGCAAAGGAGAACACTCGCGTCCCGGGCGTAACGACGTGTCCTTTGACTTGCGGCGGGTGGCGGGTGGGATCCAGCGCTCTTTTTTGGAGCTCCGAACTCGCCGGGAAAGATTCGCCTTTCATTTCCTCTTTAAGCTTGTCGATGACATCGGGGTCGTCTTCCTCGCTTCGCAAGGCGTAGGGTAAGAAAAAACGGCGTTGGACGGTTCCGGAGGTTGAAGCCTCGGCAATTTCTCCAGAAAACAGCCCTACCAGCCAGAGCTTGCTGTCACGGCGTGGCACCGGCGCTAAAGCTTGATCCGCTGCGTCCCACATTCCCTCAAAAAACCGGAGCCCACGTTTGGGGTCGGCGCGCAGCAGCACCTCTTCGTGGCTGCCGTCCAACTCTGCCCGCAGCCAGAGGGGTGGAGGTTCTTGCTTTTCTCGTTCGTTGGTGGACCAGTTGCCTGTGGGATAGGGGCACCAGTAAACCTGTCCTCTGTGGAACGAGACCTGGGCAGCGCGGGCCCGGTCGAAGATCCCCACCACCTGGCCGCCGCTGTATACCACGAAGCCCTCGCGGTCCCGGAGGGCCACAGGGTCGCCTCCCGGGCCAAGGATGAGCGTTGGGTAGGTAATGAAGGCCCGGTTCTTTGGCGCCGCAAGGAAGAACTCCTCGTAAAGCTTCCCCTTCCTAAAAAGCTGCAGCCGATAACCCCGAGGTGGGTCTTCCAGAAGCATGCCGAGCGTTTTGTCACCGTCGGAAGCCACGCGCGCTTTTGGGGGTAAGCCTTCGGGGAAAATTGGCGGAACCGTGAGGAGCTTTTCTTCTACGCGTACGCAAGGAAGGGGCTCCTGAAAGCGACTGCGCTCCGCCTTCGCCCAGGAAAACAAGATCTTCGGCTGGGCAGCATCGGGTTTGGGCTGGGGCGGCGGGCTAGCCGCCGCCCCAACGTCAGCTCCTCCAAGCAAAACCAAGATTGAAAGGATTCTTTCCCCAGCACACCTCATGCGATTTCCCTTGCGTTAAGAGCAGATGTTGGTGATGAGCTTGGTTCTTCTTCCGGTGGGACTGTCGTCGCTGCAACGGTATTCCTCGCACGACAGGATGTTTATGGCCCCTGGCGTACACTCTCCCGTGCAGGCCCAGTAGGTTTCCCTAAAACCCTCGCACACCGCTTGGACCGCGCGAGGCGAGCCAGCAAGGAAAGCGGCGGAAACAAACCCGAAAAGCGCTAGCATTTTCATGAGTCTTTTCATTTCGTTCCCCTCCTTTTTTCACTCGCGCCCCGGCCGGAGGCATGCTAGGGTTATTCTCTCTCTCTCTCTCTCTCTCTTGTCAAGGCCCTGGCTGGCGTTTGCCGCAGGGAGGCGGCTGGAACGTGGTGGCTGAGATCCGGCTAGGGTCTTGAACCCCGGGCGAGGAACGCCTTCGGGGAAATGCCCCCTCACGGGTCAGGGGGCACCTTAGGATCGGGGCTGGTGGCGATTGCCCAGCCACCAAGCAATGGCCAGCGGCAAAATCACCAGGACAAAGGCCCAAAAGAGAATCACATGCATGCTTAGCCCCCATGCTTAGTTTACCTGCGGCCGGTGGTTCTGCTGCAAGCCACCCGCTGCTGGTTAGCTGGTGAGGTAAACGTACACGGTGACCGCCACCGTGCGGTCCGAGGCGTTGTAAAGCAGCACCCGGTAGCGCGGGAAGGCGACCGTAGCCCGCAGAGGCTCGGAAGCAAAGTAGGGTGGCGAACCGGGGCTGGAAAGCACATGGCTTTCCACGGCAAAGAGCAGCTGACCGTGTTCCTCGAAGGCGCGGGTGGGCACATCTTCGGCGGGAAGAAGAACTACGCCCACCTCTCCTGCTTTGGTGGGGGAAGACCGTTGCATGCCGGCAAGGGAGACCACCATGGTGGCAAAACCGTCGGTGGTTACGGTGCCAGCTCGCACCAAGCGCGTCACGTCGGTCTTTTGCACCGGCGGCACCTCCACTTCGCCAATGGTGATGGCTTTGCCCTGGGGGATTGGTCCGCGAATGGAAACCTCCCCTTCAATGGGGCCTGCTAACCGCACCTCCCCTTCAACCCTCACGATGTCGGGTTGGTTCACCACGTACACCGGCTGGGCCTTTTCGGAAGCTTGCGCCCCCACGCCGCTGGGCTGGAAAACCACCAAGAGCAGGGCTACGGTTAGGCCAGTTACAAACGCGAAGGTTCTCATGCGTACCTCCTGAGGTTTTACGTTACGACAACCGCCGGCATTGCACCAACTGGGGCCTTGTGCGCTTGCCGTTTGACCTTTCGGGGGTGTGCGCTAAAGTTTACCCGTGGATTACCCACGCGTGGATGTGGTCATCGTCGGCTCCGGTTTTGGCGGCTCGGTAGCCGCTTTTCGCCTTGCAGAAAAGGGCTACCGGGTGCTGGTGCTGGAAAAGGGCCGACGCTGGAAGCCCGAGGACTTCCCCAGGTACAACTGGAACCTTCCCCGTGCTTTTTGGCTGCCCGCCTTAGGCTTTCGCGGCATCTGGGGGCTCAAGCTGCTGCGGGATGTGTTGGTGTTGCACGGCGTAGGGGTGGGGGGAGGCTCGCTGGTTTACGCCAACACGCTCATGGAGCCGGCGGCAAGGGTTTGGGAGGATCCAGGTTGGGGCCCACTGCGGGAGCGCTACCGCGAGATCCTGGATCACTACCCAACGGTGCTGCGTATGCTGGGTGCGGCCGTAAATCCGCGCCTAGGTGCCGCAGATGAGGCCTTGCGGCGTGCGGCAGCGCGTCGGGGGCGGGAGCATACCTTCGCCCCCACGAGGGTTGGAGTTTTCTTTGGCGAGCCGGGGGTGGAGGTCCCCGATCCTTACTTTGGCGGCGAGGGCCCGTCGCGGGTGGGGTGCACCTTTTGCGGTGGGTGCATGACCGGCTGTCGGGTGGGGGCCAAGAACACCCTGGACCGAAATTACCTCTTCTTGGCGCAAAAGCTCGGTGCCCAGGTCCAGGCGGAATGCGAGGTGGTGGCCGTTGAGCTTGCCGGCCAGGGCTACCTTGTGC